>ERZ894236.90-NODE-90-length-150131-cov-34.9636_pt1 | contig 150131 bp, 155 predicted proteins | sample MGYA00380297_ERZ894236 | MGnify/ENA primary metagenome ERZ894236 (study PRJEB32331, sample SAMN06328420) | human gut metagenome | biome: human gut microbiome; feature: stool | host: Homo sapiens | collected 2014-08-04 ... | reverse complement strand
GCTGTAAGCTTTCCGGAACCCCCGGCCTAGCCGGGGGTTTTCTGTGTACAAAAAACGGGAACTAATCAGTTCCCGTTAACTATTTCACCGTAAACTTAATTACATGTGTTTGATGATTGCATCACCAAACTCTGAGCATTTCAGGAGCTTAGCACCTTCCATCAGACGTTCGAAATCGTAAGTGACGGTCTTGGCAGCGATTGCCCCTTCCATTCCTTTAACGATTAAGTCAGCAGCCTCAAACCAGCCCATGTGGCGCAGCATCATCTCAGCGGAGAGAATTTCTGAGCCCGGGTTGACTTTGTCCTGACCGGCGTATTTTGGTGCGGTGCCGTGGGTGGCTTCGAACAGTGCGCATTCATCACCGATGTTCGCGCCCGGTGCGATACCGATACCGCCGACCTGTGCCGCGAGGGCGTCAGAGATATAGTCGCCGTTGAGGTTCATACAGGCGATAACGTCATATTCTGCCGGACGCAGCAGGATTTGTTGCAGGAACGCATCCGCGATCACGTCTTTGATAATGATCTGTTTGCCGGTTTTCGGGTTTTTCAGGCTTAACCACGGGCCGCCGTCCAGTAACTCGCCGCCGAACTCTTCGCGTGCCAGTTCGTATCCCCAGTCTTTGAAGGCACCTTCGGTGAACTTCATAATGTTGCCTTTATGAACCAGGGTGACGGAATCACGGTCGTTATCAATCGCGTAGTTAATCGCTGCGCGGACCAGGCGTTTTGTCCCTTCTTCAGAGCACGGCTTGATACCGATACCGCAATCCTGCGGGAAGCGGATTTTGGTCACCCCCATTTCGTCCTGCAGGAACTTAATCACTTTATCAGCTTCCGCAGAACCGGCTTTCCACTCGATACCGGCGTAGATGTCTTCCGCGTTTTCACGGAAAATCACCATATCAGTCAGTTCAGGTTGTTTTACCGGGCTTGGTGTACCGGCGTAGTAACGTACCGGACGCAGACAAACATACAGATCCAGAATCTGGCGCAGTGCCACGTTCAGGGAGCGGATACCGCCGCCGACCGGGGTGGTCAGAGGGCCTTTGATAGCCACGCGGTAGTCACGGATAAAATCGAGGGTTTCATCCGGCAGCCAGACATCACTGCCATACAGTTTTGTGGATTTCTCACCGGTGTAGATTTCCATCCAGGAGATTTCACGCTTACCGCCATAGGCTTTTTTTACAGCGGCATCAACAACTTTAATCATTACAGGCGTTACATCAGCCCCGATTCCGTCCCCTTCAATAAACGGGATAACCGGATTGTCCGGAACGATTAATTTGCCTTTTGCGTCAATGGTAATTTTAGCGCCTTTCGCCGGAACAACTACTTTGCTTTCCATCAACCTCTCCTTTATGTAAGCGCAATGCTTTGTTAATTTTTTGTAATGGCCCTGTCAATACTACTTGAATAATCGCATCACGCAAATCCTAACTGTTTTAAGCTATAATGTAAGTCTCATTTTTATGTAAAAAAAGATAATGACCGGTAAAACCACGAACTCCCGCATCTCCCGAAAGCCGCAATCCCGTCCGGCAGGCGCACATCCGCGTCAGAAAGCTGCCCGCAAACCCCGGCCGCGCGGTCCGCGAAAAATTATTCTGTTCAATAAACCGTTTGATGTACTGCCGCAGTTTACCGATGAAGCCGGGCGCAGCACGCTGAAAGATTACATTCCGGTTACAGATGTGTATGCCGCCGGGCGGTTGGATCGCGACAGCGAAGGGTTACTTATCCTGACCAACGACGGCGCATTGCAGGCAGCGCTGACACAGCCGGAGAACAAAGCCCCGAAAGTGTATTATGCTCAGGTGGAAGGTGTGCCGGACGAAAATGCGCTGAATCAGTTGCGTAATGGCATCACCCTGAATGATGGTCCTACCCGCCCTGCAGGTGCTGAGCTGGTGGATGAGCCGGACTGGCTGTGGCCGCGTAATCCGCCTATCCGCGAGCGGAAATCGGTACCGGTCAGCTGGCTGAAATTAACACTGCGGGAAGGCCGTAACCGCCAGGTACGCCGGATGACCGCCCATACCGGCCACCCGACCCTGCGTCTGATCCGCGTGCGGATTGGTGATTTTGCCCTTGATACCCTTGCCCCCGGCGAATGGAGAGAAGTGAATGATATTCAGACCTCATGTGACAGTGGCCTGCCTGGTCAGCGCCGGTGAAAAATTTCTGGTGGTGGAAGAAACCGTTAACGGCAAAGCCACCTGGAATCAGCCCGCCGGGCATCTGGAAGCCGGGGAAACCCTGCTTGCCGCCGCAGAGCGCGAGCTGTATGAAGAAACTGGGATCCGCGCCGTCCCCGATGCCCTGCTGAAAATTCATCAGTGGGTTGCACCGGACGGCACACCGTTTATCCGTTTTCTGTTCCGTGTGCTGCTGGAGAGTGAGTGTGAGACACACCCGCAGGACAGCGATATCGACCGCTGCCACTGGGTCAGTGCGGATGAGATTATTCACAGCCCAATCCTGCGCTCCCCGCTGGTAAAAGAAAGTATGTTTGCCTGGTTTGCCGCCGAACCGCTGCCGCTCTCGCTGCTGGGAACGTTCGGGGATGCGTTCGGGGAACCGGTTTCCCCGTAATGCATTGCGGGGAACAAACTGCGGAAAATTCTTTGCTGAAAATTCTTTGCGAAAAAAGTGCCGATCCCGCACCTGAGTGATGCGCCGCTGTACGTATCATGGTAAAGTACGGCGCTTGTTTTTTTCCCTGGTTCTTCTTCGCGTCACTGTGTGCGGAGCAGACCGAATCGCCGCGAGATCAGCCATGTCAGATAACAGCCAGAAAAAAGTCATCGTCGGAATGTCCGGCGGTGTGGATTCCTCCGTCTCAGCCTATTTACTGCAACAGCAGGGTTATCAGGTGACCGGGCTGTTTATGAAGAACTGGGAAGAGGACGATGATACCGAATACTGCTCTGCCGCCGCTGATCTGGCGGATGCGCAGGCCGTCTGCGATAAACTCGGCATTGAACTGCTGACCATCAACTTCGCGGCGGAATACTGGGATAATGTGTTCGAGCATTTCCTGGAAGAATATAAAGCGGGACGCACGCCGAACCCGGATATTCTGTGCAATAAAGAGATCAAATTCAAAGCCTTCCTGGAATATGCCGCAGAAGATCTCGGGGCGGATTATATCGCCACCGGACATTATGTGCGCCGCCGTGATATCAACGGTACCACGCAGTTACTGCGCGGCCTGGACAGCAATAAAGATCAGAGCTATTTTCTGTATACACTGAGTCACGACCAGGTGGCACAAAGCCTGTTCCCGGTCGGGGAACTGGAAAAACCGGAAGTCCGCCGGATTGCGGAACAGTTAGGGCTTATCACCGCGAAGAAAAAAGATTCCACCGGGATCTGCTTTATCGGTGAGCGCAAGTTCCGTGATTTCCTCGCCCGCTATCTGCCTGCCAAACCGGGCCCGATTATGACAGTTGATGGTCAGGAAATCGGTCAGCATGACGGGCTGATGTACCATACCCTCGGCCAGCGCAAAGGGCTGAAAATCGGCGGAACCCGTGAAGGTTCCGACGAGCCGTGGTATGTTGTCGATAAAGATGTTGAAAACAATATTCTGATTGTCGCACAGGGCCATGAACACCCGCGTCTGATGTCTGCAGGGCTTATCGCGCAGCAGCTGGACTGGGTATCGCGGGAGCCGCTGACTCAGCCAATGCGTTGTGTGGTGAAAACCCGTTACCGTCAGGAAGATATTCCCTGTACTGTCACCCCGCTCGGTGATGACAAAATCAGTGTCCGGTTTGATAACCCGGTTGCTGCGGTCACACCGGGTCAGTCCGCTGTCTTTTATCAGGATGAAGTCTGCCTGGGCGGCGGAGTCATTGAAGCGCGTATTACGGAGTGATTATGGCTAAAAATTACGAAGACATAACCCTCGCCCTGGCCGGGATCTGCCAGGCCGCGCGCCTGGTGCAGCAGCTGGCGCATGAAGGTCAGACAGATAATGATGCGGTTGATGTGATGATCAACAGCATCATCAATAATAATCCGTCTTCTGTCCTGAATGTCTACGGCGACAATGTGCAGAACCTGCATACCGGCCTGTCCGCGTTCGCCGGGATGTTCAATATGACCGGCTCTCAGGGGCTGAATGCCGAGCTGACCCGCTATATGCTGGGTGTGATGCTGCTGGAGCGCCGCCTGAACAAAGCGCCGGGCGCGATGGATGAACTCGGCCGCCGTATTGATAATCTTGAACACCAGCGCGACCATTTCGGGCTGTCACAGGAAGCGATGCTTAATACCATCGCCGGTATCTATGTGGACAACATCAGCAGCCTCGGCCCGCGCATCCAGGTGACCGGCTCGCCGGAAATCCTGCGTAACACCCTGATTCAGGCTAAAGTCCGCTCGCTGTTACTGAGCGGGATCCGCAGCGCCGTGCTCTGGCGCCAGGTCGGCGGCAACCGTTTACAGTTGCTGTTTTCCCGTTCACGCCTAGTGGACACCGCTAAATATCTTCTCGCTCAACACTAAAATTACCGGGAGTTGCAACCAATGGAATTATCCTCACTTACCGCCGTTTCCCCTGTCGATGGCCGTTATGGTGACAAAACACGCGCACTGCGCGATATTTTCAGTGAATACGGTTTACTGAAATTCCGTGTACAGGTCGAAGTGCGTTGGTTACAAAAACTGGCGGCGTGTGCAGACATCCCCGAAGTTCCGGCTTTTGATGATGACGCAATCGCTTACCTGGATGCAATTGTCGCGAATTTCGGCGAAAAAGACGCAATGCGGATCAAAGAGATTGAGCGCACCACCAACCACGATGTGAAAGCGGTGGAGTATTTCCTCAAAGAAAAAGCCGAAGCCGTGCCTGCCCTGTACGCGGTGTCTGAATTTATCCATTTCGCCTGCACATCCGAAGATATCAATAACCTCTCTCACGCCCTGATGCTCAGCACCGCCCGTGAAACCGTGCTGCTGCCTGCATGGCGTCAGATGATCGATACTGTCCGAGCCATGGCGGCGGATTACCGCGACCTGCCGCTGCTCTCCCGTACCCACGGGCAGCCTGCGACCCCGAGCACCGTCGGTAAAGAGTTTGCCAACGTCGCTTACCGGATGGAGCGTCAGTACCGCCAGTTACAGCAGACCGAAATCCTCGGCAAAATCAACGGCGCAGTCGGGAACTATAACGCGCACTTATCTGCCTATCCGGATATTGACTGGCATAAATTCAGCGGCGACTTTGTGACCTCGCTGGGTATTCAGTGGAACCCGTACACCACACAAATTGAGCCGCACGATTATATTGCCGAGTTTTTTGACTGCGTGGCACGCTTTAACACCATTCTGATCGATTTCGACCGTGATATCTGGGGTTACATTGCCCTCAATCACTTTAAACAGAAAACGATTGCCGGTGAAATCGGTTCATCCACCATGCCGCACAAAGTCAACCCGATTGATTTTGAAAACTCAGAAGGTAACCTGGGTCTGGCTAACGCGGTGCTCGGCCACCTGGCAACCAAACTGCCGGTATCCCGCTGGCAGCGCGACCTGACGGACTCCACTGTGCTGCGTAACCTGGGTGTGGGGATCGGTTACTCACTGATCGCTTATCAGTCCACGCAAAAAGGTCTGAGCAAGCTGGAAGTGAACGAAAAACATCTGCGTGAAGAGCTGGATCAGAACTGGGAAGTACTGGCAGAGCCGATTCAGACAGTTATGCGCCGCTACGGTATCGAAAAACCGTATGAAAAACTCAAAGAGCTGACCCGCGGCAAGCGTGTTGATGCTCAGGCGATGCAGGTCTTTATCGACGGACTGGATCTGCCTGACGCAGAAAAAGCCCGGCTGAAAAACCTGACCCCGCAAAACTATCTCGGGGACGCCATCCGTCTGGCAGATGAGTTGTAATAATTAACTCACTGATAATTAATCACACAGAGGCAGAGGATATCTGCCTCTTTTTTTATGATTAAACGCATATCGCGCGTATTATTTGGCGTACAAGTTCCCTATCCTTCATGTAAACTGTTACAATTCACATCGTTTCCTGTTGGGATATCTGTCTTTGTAAGGAATTATGTATGCGCGTGCTCATCGTGGAAGATAACAATTTACTCCGCCATCATCTGACGGTTCAGATCCGCGAGCTCGGCCATCAGGTTGATGCGGCGGAAGATTCAAAAGAAGCAGATTATTTTCTTCAGGAAAGTCAGCCGGATATCGCGGTGGTTGACCTCGGTCTGCCCGGCGAGGACGGCATGGTGATGATTGCCCGCTGGCGTCAGCAGCAGGTCAAAATCCCGATTATGGTACTGACCGCCCGTGAAAGCTGGCAGGAAAAAGTCGCCGCGCTGAATGCCGGGGCGGATGATTATGTTACCAAGCCTTTCCAGCTGGAAGAGATTGTTGCCCGTATGCAGGCACTGATGCGCCGTAACAGCGGCCTCGCCTCCCAGACACTGGAACTGGGCATTTTTGTTATCGATCTTTCCCGCAAAGAATTCCTCGTTGACGGTAACGCCGTCAAACTGACCGCATTTGAATACACCATTATTGAAACACTGATGCGGAATAATGGTAAAGTCGTCAGTAAAGATTCCCTGATGCGCCAGCTCTATCCGGATGCCGAACTGCGTGAAAGCCACACCATTGATGTGCTGATGGGCCGTCTGCGCAAGAAAATCCAGGCATTTACCGATATTGATGCCATCGTCACTGTCCGCGGACAGGGCTACCGTTTCGATGCAGGGAAGTAACAGACGCCACTTAAGCCACTGAGGTATTGCGCATGACCAGGCGGACAACGCGCCCTTTCTCTCTGCGGACCCGGTTTTTACTGGCAACGTTTGCCGTGATCCTCGCCATGACGCTTTCTTACGGCGCCGTGGCGCTGGTCGGTTACCTGGTCAGTTTCGATAAAACCACCTACACCATGCTGCGCAGCCAGAGCAATTTGTTTTACAGCCTGTCGCAGTGGGATGACGGAAAACTCAATATCCGTTTTCCGCCGAATTTCTCCCTGAATGCCCCGTCTGTGGTGCTGATTTATGATGACAACCAAAATCTGCTCTGGCGGCAGTATCATATTGACGCGCTGGAGAGAGCCATTCCGGCCAAATGGCTGACCAAAGAGGGGTTGTATGATCTGAATACCTCGCTGGAAGCCACTAAATCCCTGCTGGTCAATACCCCGCTCTTTGCCACGGAAGATATCCGGATTAATGACCTGGACGATGATCACGACGGGCGGATGATCCACTCCGTGTCTGTCAGCCGTTACGGCAAAACAGATACCCTGCCGCCGCTGACGATTGTGGTGGTGGATACCATCCCGCAGAATCTGCAGAAGACCTTCCGTGTCTGGGAATGGTTCGGTTACGTGGTACTCGCCAACCTGTTTCTGCTCACGCCACTGATCTGGCTGGCGGCACACTGGAGCCTGCGGCCGATTAATGCTCTCAGCGGGCAGATCAGCGCCCTTGAAAAAGGCGAGCGTGAAGATCTGGATGAAACGCCGCCCAGCGAACTGCGCGGTTTGGTGCGTAACCTGAACCTGCTGCTGCACAGTGAGCGGGAGCGCTATACCCGCTATCAGCGCACGCTTTCTGATCTGACCCACAGCCTGAAAACTCCGCTGGCGGTGCTGCAGAGTACCCTGCGCTCACTGCGCGGCGGTAAAGATATGACGATTGAAACCGCCGAGCCGGTCATGCTTGAGCAGATCGGACGGATTTCCCAGCAGGTCGGTTATTATCTGCACCGCGCCAGTATCGGCGGTGATAATACCGTGCTGATGCGGGACATTTCCTCCGTTCCGGCGCTGATTGACAGTCTCGCCAGTGCGCTGTCAAAAGTGTATCAGCGCAAGGGCGTGGATATTACCGTCGATATTCCGCCGGATATCACCTGGCTGGGACAGCAGAATGACTTTATGGAAGTCATGGGCAACATTATGGAAAATGCCTGCAAATACTGTCTGGAGTTTGTCGAGGTGACGGCGCAGTGGCAGCATGATGCGGTTATTCTGATTGTCGATGATGATGGTCCGGGTGTGCCGGAGGAGAAACGGGAACTGATTTTCAGCCGCGGTCAGCGGGTTGATACCCTGCGGCCGGGTCAGGGACTGGGGCTGGCAATTGTCACCGATATTCTGGAGCAGTATGACGGCGGCGCAGTTGTCACTGAAAGCCCGCTGGGCGGTGCCCGTATTACTGTGACATTCCGGCGTCAAACGGTTCACGACGAAGACACAGACTGAGAGTCAGTCTGTTGTTGCCGGCAAGTTATAAATATATGCATGAATATAATATGTCTTTTTCCGTTATACTCCCTTCATCTGCCTGATCACGGCGTTTATTGAGGACGAACACATGGATTATGAACTGAATATAGACTGGCAGACCTTTATGGAAAGCCACTGGCAAAAACGTCCGTTACTGATCAAAGGCGGTTTCCGCAATTTCCGCGACACCATTTCCCCGGATGAACTGGCGGGGCTGGCAATGGAAGATGAAATCGACAGCCGTATCGTCACCCGTTTCAGCGGAAAATGGGATGTGCGCCACGGGCCGTTTCAGGAGTTTGACGGGCTGGGCGAGAAAGACTGGTCTATCCTGGTTCAGGCCGTTGATCACTGGCATTTTCCGTCTGCCGCACTGATGAAGCCGTTCCGCTGCCTGTCTGACTGGCGGATGGATGACCTGATGATTTCCTATTCTGTTCCGGGTGGCGGTGTGGGTCCGCATCTGGATCAGTATGATGTGTTTATTATTCAGGGCCAGGGCCGCCGCCGCTGGCGTGTCGGGGAAAAAATCCCGATGAAACAGCACGCGCCGCATCCGGATCTGTTACAGGTGGATCCGTTTGATGCCATTATTGATGATGAAATGGTGCCGGGCGATATCCTCTATATTCCGCCGGGATTCCCGCACGAAGGCTACGCCATTGAGGAATCACTGAACTATTCTGTCGGTTTCCGTGCCCCGAATGCCCGCGAGCTGTTCAGCGGCTTTGCCGACTATGTGATTGCCAATGAACTCGGCAGTTATCGCTACAGCGACCCGGATCTGGCGTTCCGTGATAATCCGGCGCTGATTCAGCAGGGCGAACTGACCAAGCTGCATGGTATGATGCGGGATCTGCTCGACCAGCCGGATGTGTTCCGCAAGTGGTTCGGTGAATTTATTTCCCAGTCCCGCCATGAACTGGATTTGGCACCACCGGAGCCGGCATACAGCCCGGATGAAATTCAGGAACTGCTGTCACAGGGGGAATCCCTGTTCCGGCTGAATGGCCTGCGGGTACTGCGTGTCGGTGATACCTGTTTCGTTAACGGCGAGGCCCTGAAAACCCCGCATATTGAAGCAGCGGATGTGCTCTGCCAGTATGATGAAATCACTGCCGAAATGCTGGGGAATGCCTTCAGTGATCCGGAATTTGTGACCCTGCTGACAGTGCTGATTAATAACGGCTACTGGTATTTTGATGATTAATCAGCAATAAAATTGTATTCATCGTTCAGATAAAAACGCCGCATCATTATGCGGCGTTTTTTTACTGGTAACGAATGGTGTAATTCAGAATTGTTTCCGCCGTGCCCGGCTCAATACTGTCCTTCGTCTGTATAAAGGCGGCCTGTAACCGTAATACAGCCCGCTGAGTGGTGATTTCATCAAATAAAAGTGGCTCTCCGAAAGTGACCGGCTGCCCCTTATTTGTCAGCCGGACTCCCACACCGGATGCACTACCGTTTCTCCGCTGTAACTGCAGTGTTCCGGGGCTGTTTCTGGCGGTAAATACATTATCGGTTAACCGGACATCCGCCGTTGTCAAATGACTGCACTGCAGTGCTATAGTCAGGTTGCGGATACTTCCGGGTGCAACAGACCCTTTGCCGCTGAAATCAGTCCGCGATACGACACCTAAATCCACATCTGTTTCTGTTTGCGGATCAAGATCACAGGAATGTTGCCGGACAGTAAATCCGTCCAGATAGATTTTGGTTTCCGGCATACTATACAATCCCGCAGCCCAGTGCCCGCCCACACGCATAGCAATTTCACCCAGATAGCCTCCCGGATGGTGAGCAGCTATTTCCGGTTTCAGTTTATAGAGTGTCACCACTGCCCGTACCCGATATGGCTGAGACGGATCCATGCCGCTGCTGATCGTACATAGTCGTTTATTGGCGGTGTTGTTGTCCGGTGAATCATGACCGTCCACATAGCGTAACGACTTCATGCATTCCGGATGTTCCGCAACCGCCCCCAGACTGTAACCGATACCACCGGAGAGTTCATAGATAGTGTGTCCCGACGCATTTTGTGTTCTGTTACCCCGCATTCCGCCAACCAGCACAAATTCAACCTCTTTACCGCTGTCGATCCGGCACTGAGAGACATCAATACTGTCCGAAAATATTGTCTCCCCGATAATACCGCCAACCGGTACATTATACGCAGCCGTGATATAACCGGCCGGTATGCGGAGAGTCGTTTCCGGTGTAATAAGTCCACAGGTTTCCCCGGCGGCAGCGGCCGGAATATATCCGGCTGTCAGCCACAGGAAAAAAACTACCCGGCATAGTGTTCTGATCTGAGTAAACATTGCTGCTCCTTTACCGGCATATCAGAGGGAGGGTTATCAGTCCCTGCTGATCTTCCGGGACAGTGAAATCCGCCCCGCACTGCTCATGCATTCCTTTCCCCCAGACAGCCTGTAAATGCCCCTGAGCCGGTAACCCGCTGAGATACACTTCCCCGTCCTCACCGGTAATACCGCTGACGCTGCTGCCATCTGCTTTTTTCACCTTCACCCGGGCGGCGAACGGTACCGGGCCCTGTGCAGTCCGCAGTGCATAAATCACACGGAAACCTGTGTTTACCACAAAACGAACCGGCACCAGCGCCCCTTTTGACGGGATCACCTGTACAACCGGATCATCCGCATCCGCATTATCCGGCAGGGTTTCGGGGTCGATACGGATAACATTCTGATGATAATGACTCATCTGCGGAATAACACTGAACCCGGCGCTGTCTGTCCGTGCGGCGGCCCGTGATGCTACCCGGATCCCCCCGGCACCGCCGGTATCTGCCAGTCCGTTGGTTTCACCCAGCGGACGTGACAATGTGATACCGTCACCGTGAATAATCAGCCCGCCCTGAATATCCCCGTTCAGGGTATTGTGCCCCTTACTGTGATTAATACGTCCCCGGATATCGGCCAGGTCGTGACGCCAGCGCAGCTCCGCCCCGCGGTAATGTGCAGCACTCTGCTGCTGATAACTGTGTGTGACCGAGTACCCGAGACGCTGCTCTTCCCCGAGCAAACCATTAACAGATGTTTGCAGAGACGTTTTTCCTGCCCGCTGGTGGTAACGAAAATGGCTGCGGGCTTGTTGCCCGGCAAAATCCAGCGGCACCGATAACGCAACAGAGACCCGTTTATCTGCCTTCCGAAAATGCCCGCCTGTACGGTACTGTACATTCACACCGTAATGTACCCGGCCGATGTGACCGGAATAGCCGGCATCCCTGCTAATCATCGCCCGGTATCCGCGCCCGTCATGGCCGGTGCGGTTATAGTGATATCCTGCCGACAACGTACCGTTATCCCCCGGCAGCGGTTGCAGCAACCGGACCTGCCATTGCCTTGATTGTTGCTCATGTGCAGCCCCTGTATTCACCAATGTTCCGGTCAGCGGAAAAAATTTCTGATAATTCAGCCGGTAACGCGGATAATGCTTTGCTGTTGTATGCCGCATCAAAATATCAGCGGACACCCCGCCTGCTGCTCCCATATTGATACCGGCCCCCACACCGCTGCTCAGGGCATGCTGTGCCGCATAACCGCCACCGTACAGTGTGAAGACTGAATTAATGCCGTATGCTGCCGTACTTTTCACAAACAGGTCCTTGTTATTATTTCTGTTCCCGCTGTATTTTCCTGTATCCAGCGTGTAGCTGAGCCGGCCCTCCCGCTGCATAACCGGGACTGAGGCTCCGTGCTGTGTAAAACGCTGTACAGTGCCGTCCGCCTCCTCAATGGTGACATCCAGTTCTGATCCCTGAAAAGACGTGTTCAGATCATCAATCACAAATTCACCGGCAGGTAATGTTTCGCGGCGGATAATCATTCCCTGCTGCCTGATAGTCAGTTCTGCACTCTGACCGGTTATTCCCCGGATAACCGGTGCATATCCCTGCTGATTCAGCGGATACATATCACTTTGTGACGCCAGCCGGATCCCCCTGAACGCACGGCTGTCAAACAGCACATCCCCGCTGAACAACTCCCCCAGCTGTAACTCGCTGCGCCGGGAAGCAATGGCACGGTACATCCACAACCGCTCTGACTGCCATGTCAGTTTGCCCTCCCGGTGTTCCGCCCTGCTGTGATGCCGCAACCGCCAGAACCCCGCATTAACACCACTTTGCAGTAAAAGAGTATGTCCGGTACGCTGACTGAACCTGTTACTGTCCCGAGAAAAGCGATAATCATAATTGAGCATAAATGCAGTAATGCCCGGTTCCCATAACGAAGCATCTGCGGCCCGCTGTGCTTCTGTCAGAAAAAAACGTTGCGGGATAGTAATATCCAGCGACTGCCGTGCGGCGTCAAAACTCAGCGAGACCCCGCTGACCAGCGCAGTAATATCCGCAATCTGTGCTGTATTTTCTGTTTCTGTAAATGCAGACGATGCATCCGGCCGTAATCCCCATATCAGCCATTGCCTGCGGTTCACCTGTGGCAGCAATCTTTTTTGCTGCGGATGATAACGAAACTCCAGCCACTGGCTGCTTACTGTCTGCTGATTGACAGTAACAGTCACGAAGTAACGGCCTTCTTCCTGAAATTGCCGTTCCCGCAAATACTGAAACTGTGCAGGATCCATCACCGGGTCATCTCCGTTCAGGCCAAGTGCCGCCGGATTAAAATAAGGTGCGGCAAAAACAGTTCCCGGAGGAAAAATGATCACAACAGACAGAAGAAAAAAATAAGGTGCTTTCAATTGCATAATAATATTATTTATCAAAAACAACAGGTTTTGAAATAATCCCGCCAAAATCAGAAATGTAGCTTATGGTTATTTTGTCATTACTATGAATAGTTGTTACCGGTACCGTTAATGATTCGAAGGGAACAATCATCTCCGAAACAGTATATTCCTTATTATTAACCAAAATATTTCTGACAGTGATATGAAATGGCAAGTCATTAATAATTTTTATTCTGTTTCCTTTTCGTTTATACCTCAGTTTATTATAATCAGGCTCAGTTAACCCCTCAGGGCGATAGAATAATTTAAACTTTGAATTAATAACGATCTGAAGTTTATTCTCTCTGTTTTCATCTGTTTCCGGAATACCTTTTATATTCAGCCAGAGTAATGTTTCTCTGTCATCCGGAAATTCTGTTTTTTTCAGCATGACACGCAAAATTCCTTTTTTTCCGGCATTCAGCTGAAAAATAACCGGTGTGAGAATAAAGTCCTTACTTTTTGTCATGCCATCTTCTTTTTCAACCCAGCTCTGAATTAAATAGGCTGATTTTTTATCAGTATTATCAACAGGAATTGTGATCATTTTTTTATCCTGCGGATAAATAAACCGGGTGCCGCCAACAACCACCCCGGCAGTTGCCCGGCTCATGGTCAGAAAAAAAATAATAATAAGGAAAGTGAAACCGATTTTCATGGTGCTGTTTATCCGGGGCGGCAACACTTGTTGCCGCCGGTATTAAATGTTACTCATAAGAAACAGTGTAATTCACCGTTGCATTGCCTTCGCCCGATGTTGCCAGACCGGTAGCCTGATACGCTGCGGTATAATTCAGGGTATAATCGCGGGAATCTGCTTTTAGCGGAATGTCACGATAGCCACCGGCCGGCGTTACCTGCTGCCCCTCTGCAGTCATAATACTGATCCCCACTTTTCCGGCACTTTTGTCATTGGCATCCAATGCATACAGCGTTGCATTGTCGGCATGTGCTGCACCTTCCATTTTGATTTTCAGCGATTTCATTGCTAATGAACAGTTAATCAGAGAAATATCAAAGGCTTTTTCTTCCGTTCTGTCATCATTTTTTTTCAGTTTAGCGACTGAATGCTCGCCCAGATAAACATCTTTATCTTTTTGTGTAATATCACAGCTTGAGTCAGTGATTTTCCCTGTAAATCTGATATCCCCTGTTATTTCTTTAGCATCGGCGACATCTGCTTCCGGAGCGATTTCATTAATATCATCATCCACAGAAAATGCATTAAAAGAAAGTAAAAGTAAGGATGAAATAATTAATTTTCTTTTAAATAAAGACATAAAAGTTACCTTTTAAATATTCAACAAGTATATATTGTCAATGATATGCATTACCTTGGCATATATAATCACGCACTAAAAATTGACAGGCAAAAGACTATATCAGCAGAAGATAAACAAACACAAAACAAAGATTAATCGGTGAGTAATAAAAAACATCACATCAACACAATAATCTTACTGTTTATTTAAGTCGATTTATTTAATAAAAAAGCCATCTTATAGTAAGATGGCCTTCAGAATATTTAATTGATCTGTGAATTATTTATTTCTTCATATCCAGCGCGGTTAATTCTGCAATGCGCATAATCACGGAAACAGCCTGCTCCATGCCTTCCAGCGAAATAAACTCGTGTTTACTGTGGAAGTTATAGCCGCCGGTAAACAGGTTCGGGCACGGCAGACCACGGTAAGAGAGCTGTGCGCCGTCAGTACCGCCGCGGATAGGTTTGATATCCGGCTCAATATCACAGTCAATCATCGCCTGTTTGGCCAGTTCAATCACATGCGGGTGTTTCACCACATGGTCACGCATATTGTAATAACTGTCATCGATCGTCAGCTCGATATAGCAGTCCGGATGCAGACCTTTACCGACTTTCTCGGCAATCGCAATCATATTGCTTTTGCGTTTTTCAAAGTTGTTACGGTCAAAATCACGGATGATATAGTTCATTTCCGCGCGTTCAACGGTGCCTTTGATACTTTGCAGATGATAGAAACCCTCATACCCTTCGGTATTTTCCGGTGTTTCTTCCGGCGGTAATTCGCTGTGGATACGGGTTGCCAGTGACAGCGCGTTCACCATCACACCTTTGGCACTGCCCGGATGCACATTATTGCCCTCAATACGGATGGCAACCGCCGCTGCGTTAAAGTTCTCATATTCCAGCTCACCGACACCACCGCCATCAACGGTATAAGCCCACTGCGCACCGAATTTTTTCAGATCCACATACTGCGCGCCACGGCCGATTTCTTCATCCGGCGTAAAGGCAATGCGGATATCACCATGCGGAATATCACTGTTTTTCAGACGTACCATGGCAGTAATGATTTCTGCGATACCGGCTTTATCATCCGCGCCCAGCAGGGTTTTACCGTCGGTCATAATCAGGGTTTTACCCAGCATGGTGTGCAGCACCGGGAACATGACCGGCGACAGCACTTCGTCACCGATGCCGAGTGCGATATCACCACCACGGTAATTTTCCAGAACCTGAGGATTCACATTACGCCCGGAGAAATCCGGTGAGGTATCAAGGTGAGAAATAAAACCGATAACCGGCACCGGCCAGTCAACATTCGCCGGTAACGTTGCCATCACGCAGCCGTTATCATCCAGCGAGACATCTGATAACCCCAGCGTTTTCAGCTCTTTTTCCAGAGCACGCGCCAGCCTTAACTGACCGTCGCTGCTTGGTGTCAGCTTGGCTGACGGCTTCGACTGCGTGTCAAAAGAGACATAACCGAAAAAGCGCTCTAATAACTTATCCATGTGTTCCCCCAATAACATTGATTTCTTATTATCGGGGAAACATAAATTGAGTTATTGCGTCAAATCAGATTTAGTGTTGTTAATCTGCGCCAGCAGCTGACGGACATACTCCGGCACCACCTGCCCGGCCGGACCGTAGTGACACTCCTCAAACTCACTCTGCACCTTACTCGGTTCCAGATTGAGCTCCACTGTATGCGCCCCGCACAGCCGTGCCTCATGGACAAACCCGGCTGCCGGATAAACATGCCCGGAGGTGCCGATGGCGATAAAGATATCCGCATCATTCAGTGCCTGATAGATTTCATCCATGCCGAACGGCATTTCACCGAACCAGACAATATGCGGCCGCAGCGGTGACGGGAACTGACAACAGTGGCAGCGCTCATCGGCGGACAGGTCACCGGTGCACGACTGAACCTGTCCGGACATCGCACAGCGGATTTTCAGCAATTCGCCGTGCATATGAATAATCCGCTGACTGCCTGCCCTTTCGTGCAGGTTATCAATATTCTGGGTGACCAGCAGGAAGTTATCCCCCAGCACCTGTTCCAGCTCCGCCAGAGCAAAATGTGCCGGGTTCGGCTTCACGTCAGGGGACTGTAACTGACGGCGGCGGTCATTGTAAAACTGCTGCACCAGACGCGGATTGCGGGCATAGCCTTCCGGCGTCGCCACATCTTCGATGTTGTGCTCTTCCCACAGCCCGTCTTCCGAACGGAATGTCCGGATCCCGGACTCGGCGGAAATACCCGCGCCGGTCAGCACAACAATTTTAGGTTTAAACTGATCCATTTTTCCGGCCATCCATTTATCGCGATAGAAAAAGCGTAAGTGAAAACGCTGGCGCAGGATCCGCCGCTGTTTGCGTAACTTTCTTAATCGGTGCGTTCTGCGCATAATCCGGCCTTTGTTCATCACTGTCTCCGTTCAGGGTAATGCATCCGCGCTTCGGATTCAAAAATCATTACAATTCCTGCGGGCTTTACTGCCCGCTCAGAATACGTGCCGGTTCAAGGCGGCAGGCGCGTCTCGCCGGATACCAGCTTGCCAGCAGGCTCAGCACAATGGTGGTCAGGACCACATACAGCAGATCGGTCAGCCGCAGCTCTGACGGCAGAAAATCAATAAAATAGACATCGCCGGACAGCAGTTTGTGCCCGATAAGAAATTCAATGCCACGGATAAGCGGCGTCAGATTCAGGGCCGCCAGTGTGCCGAGAACCGCCCCGCTGATACAGCCGACCATGCCGGTCAGCAGTCCGTACCAGAGGAAAATCGCGCGGATCAGACTGTCTTTCGCACCAAGGGTGCGCAAAATGGCGATATCCCCGCTCTTATCTTTCACGGCAATAATCAGGGTGGAAACGATATTGAAGCACGCCACACCAATCACCAGAATCATGGCCAGATACATAATACTGCGCACTAACTGAATGTCGCTGTACATATAGCCGTATTCGTTGATCCAGCTTTTATAGAAGACATGCTCACGGCTGGCTTCCGCCGCCCGCAACACCACGTCATTGGCGTTGAAAACATTATCCACGCGGATTTCGATTCCGGTGACACCCTCACCGTAATCCAGATACTGCTGTGCATCTTCCAGCGGCAGCAGCGCCAGCCGGTGATCCAGCATGCCGCTTAAGCGGAAAATCCCCGCGACCTGCAAACGGATGCGTTTCGGCTGTAACAGGCGCTCCGTGCTGTCGTGATTCGGGATCATGATGGTGAGCCAGTCACCCTGCGCAACACCGAGAGATTTCGCCGCGCCGTCACCGAGGATTATCTGATTTTTCCCGGCCTGAAAACCGGCCCAGGCATTATCCGCCACAAATTCCGGCAGACCGCTCACCAATTTCTGAGTGACCGGGTCCACGCCCATCAGCTGCATTGCCTGTAATTTACTGCCTTTTTCTGCCAGCCCGGTAAATTCAATATACGGGCTGGCGGCCACCACACCCGGGGTATTTTTGATCCGCAGCAGGCTCTGCGCCCAGGTATCAAACGGCTGCTCAACAGTGGAAATCTGCCCCTGCGGCACCACGGAAAGCACCCGGTTCTCCAGCTCGCGCTCGAAGCCGTTCATGGCACTCAGCCCGATAATCAGTACCGCCACCCCGAGAGTGATCCCCAGGGTGGAAATGACGGAAATCAGCGAGACCATCCCCGCCCGTTTCCGCCCTTTGCTGAAACGCAGCGCAGTCAGTAATGACAGCGGTAGTGCATTCATAGCGCCGTCTCCGGCTGTGCATTCAGAATACCGTCACGCATTTCCATCTGCCGCCCCATTTTCGCCGCCAGGGCGAGGTCATGGGTAACCACCAGGAAAGCGGTGCCGAGAGTTTTATTCAGTTCGGATAACAAATCAAAAATGCTCTGCGCATTGCGCTGATCCAGGTTACCGGTTGGTTCATCCGCCAGAACCAGTGACGGTTTATTCACCAGCGCACGGGCAATCGCCACCCGCTGACGTTCCCCGCCGGAAAGCTCAGACGGACGATGATGAGCGCGCGCGGCCACACCAACACGCTCCAGCATTTCCCCCGCCTGTGCCAGTGCTTTATCCCGCGCCATACCGCCGATCAGCAGCGGCATCGCCACGTTTTCCGCTGCCGTGAAGTCCGGCAGGAGGTGGTGGAACTGATAAATAAAGCCCATTTCCTGATTACGCAGCGCCGACAGGGCGTTCTGGCTCATGGCGGAAAGTGCCGTGCCGTTGAAAATCACCTCACCGGAGGTCGGGGAATCCAGCCCGCCGAGCAGATGCAGCAACGTACTTTTCCCCGAGCCGGAACTGCCGACAATCGCCAGCATATCCCCGCGCCGGAGTTCAAAATTGACCTGTTTCAGGACATCAGTTTCCACTGTGCCCTCATGATAGGATTTGCATAACTGACGACATGCCAGTAATAACTCACTCATAACGTAAAGCCTCCGCGGGTTGTACCGCTGCCGCCCGCCACGCAGGCCAGAGTGTGGATAATAAAGAGATAAGCATGGCAGCCGCGCCGATAGTGATGACGCGCAGCGGCTCAATGACCGTCGGCAGCGCTATTCCTTTCGGGATCAGCCCCAGCAGCGGCATCAGAATATTCAGTTGTGACGAAAGCAGCGTACCCAGCAGAACGCCGATCACCGAGCCGAGGATCCCCGCCCCCGCGCCCTGAATCATAAAGATCAGCATAATTTTGCCGCGTGTCATTCCCAGGGTTTTCAGGATGGCCACTTCGGTCTGTTTTTCCATCACCAGCAAGGCCAGCGAGGTAATGATATTAAACGCGGCCACAGCGATAATCAGGCTGAGCAGCAGCCCCATCATATTTTTCTCCATGCGCACCGCCTGGAAAAACTCACCTTTCTGCACGCGCCAGTCTGTCCAGACCAGCCCTTCCGGCAATGTCTGCTGACTGAGGCTGTCCACCTGTAACGGCTGTGACAGATAGAGACGCCAGCCGGTAATATTACCCGCCGGATAGCGCATCAGACGTGCCGCATCCTCCTGATTCATCAGCACCTGGGTGTTATCGGATTCACTGCCGGAGGAGAAAAAGCCTGCCACAGTAAACAGGCGCTGGCTCGGGATACGCCCCATCGGCGTCAGCTGTGACACATTCGGCACAAGGATACGGACACTATCCCCGCGCTTAAGTCCCATGCGTTTTGCCACGCCCTCGCCGATCACCACATGATACTGACCTGCCGCCAGCTCAGACGGCCGGGTATTCACCAGATAATTCATCAGCGGTTCATCCCCCAGCGGATCAATTCCGGTCACGGAGGCTATTCCCACATTGCCGGTGCTCTGCAATACCACGTCACCGGTCACAATCGGGGCGGTTTTTACCACATCACGCAGCCCGGCGAGTTGTGAGACCGGGTGAGCCTGCGGATCCAGCACACCGTTTCCGGTGGTGATTACCGCCTGCGGCATAAAATCGAGGATACTCTGCTGCAATGAGCGTTCAAAACCGTTCATCACGGATGTCACGGTGATAAGTGCTGTCACCCCCAGCGTGATGCCGATGGCGGAAAGCAGCGAGACAAAACGGGCAAAGCGATCCGTGCCGCGTCCCCGCATGTAACGCAGACCGATTAAAAATGAGACAGACTGAAACATGAAATCTGAACGCCCCTGTTGCCAAAGCGAAGTGTTCAGGGATAATAAAGGCTCCGGTTGATGAATGGAACCACTCCCGCCCGTTTGCGGCAGTTTTTTTTCATTGACGGTCAGCGTGTTGCCGGTATCAGACCACCTCCGGACCGGCAGCGCGGCGGCCTTTTATTGCCCGGACAAGCCACTCCGGTATGGCAGAACCTTGTTACCTGACAGAAACACGCAGCCCGATGGAAAACCGAATGTCGCTGAAAACACGCTATGAACTCCCGGCCCGTGCCGCAGACACCCGCCAGCTCGGTGAAATGACCGGTGCAGCCTGTGCGGTGGAAACCGCGTCGATAATTGAACAACACGACGGCCCCGTCATCCTGGTGACCCGCGATATGCAGAATGCCCTGCGGCTGCGGGATGAGATCCGCCAGTTTACCGCGCTCCCGGCAGAAACCCTTGCCGACTGGGAAACTCTGCCGTATGACAGCTTTTCGCCGCACCAGGAGATTATCTCCAACCGGTTATCCACGTTATACCGTCTGCCGACCCTGGAAAAAGGCGCACTGATTCTGCCGGTCAATACACTGATGCAGAAAGTGTGTCCGCCTGAATTTCTCACCAGTCATGCACTGGTGATGGCCAAAGGGGAAAAATTGTCACGGGACAAGCTGCGTGAAGAGCTGGTTCAGGGCGGTTACCGCAGTGTCGAACAAGTACTGGAGCACGGCGAGTTCGCCATTCGCGGCGCACTGCTGGATCTGTTTCCGATGGGCAGCGAACTGCCGTTCCGGATTGATTTCTTTGATGATGAAATCGACAGCCTGCGCACCTTTGATGTCGATACCCAGCGCACCCTCGATGAAGTGAATGCGATCAATCTGCTGCCCGCCCATGAATTCCCGACAGATAAAGATGCTATCGAGCTGTTCCGTAGTCAGTGGCGGGAAACCTTTGAGGTGCGCCGCGACCCGGAACATGTTTATCAGCAGGTCAGCAAAGGTACCCTGCCCGCCGGTATCGAGTACTGGCAGCCGCTGTTTTTCACCGCGCCGCTGGTACCGCTGTTTGACTATCTGCCGGATAACACCCTGCTGGTGACCCAGGATTTACAGGAGTCCGCTGACCGCTTCCGCTGGGATGTGCAACAGCGTTTTGAGAGCCGCGGCGTGGATCCGATGCGGCCGTTACTGCCGCCGTCACAGCTGTGGCTGACGCCGGAAGAACTCAATCAGCAGATGAAAACGCTGCCACGTGTGCAGCTCAATAATGACAAACTGCCGCGCAAAGCCGCTAATACCAACCTCGGGTATACCGCGCTGCCGGATCTGAAAGTCAATCCGCAGCTGAAATCCCCGCTTGACCCGCTGCGCCGCTTCCTGGAAAGCACAGACGCTGCCGTGATTTTCTCGGTGGAAAGTGAGGGACGGCGCGAAAGCGTGCAGGAACTGCTGGCGCGCATCAAAATCAAACCGGCGGAAATCCGCAGTCTGACGGATGCAACCGTGCCGGGCATTTATGTCATGATCGGTGCCGCTGAGCACGGCTTTGTTGATAACGACCGTCAGCGCGTCCTGATCTGTGAAAGCGATATGCTGGGTGAGCGTGTGGTGCGCCGCCGTCAGGACACCCGCCGCACAATTAACACCGACACCCTGATCCGCAACCTCGCGGAACTGCGCCCCGGTCAGCCGGTAGTGCATCTGGAGCACGGGGTCGGCCGCTATCAGGGATTAACCACCCTGGAGGCCGGGGGGATCAAGGCAGAATACCTGATCCTCACCTACGCCGGGGAAGACAAACTGTATGTGCCGGTGTCATCGCTGCATCTGATCAGCCGCTATGCCGGAGGGGCAGATGAAAGCGCCCCGCTGCATAAACTCGGCGGTGAAGCCTGGAGCAAAGCACGTCAGAAAGCAGCGGAAAAAGTCCGCGATGTGGCGGCACAGTTACTGGATATTTATGCACAGCGGGCTGTCAAACCCGGCTTTGCCTTTAAGCATGATCGCGAACAATACCGCGAGTTTTGCCAGTCCTTCCCGTTTGAAACCACCCCGGATCAGGAGCAGGCTATTAATGCCGTGCTGAGTGATATGTGTCAGCCGGTGGCGATGGACAGACTGGTGTGCGGTGATGTCGGTTTCGGTAAAACCGAGGTCGCAATGCGGGCGGCCTTCCTCGCCGTCCATAACCACAAGCAGGTTGCTGTACTGGTGCCGACCACCCTGCTCGCGCAGCAGCATTATGATAACTTCCGTGACCGTTTCGCCAACTGGCCGGTGCGGATTGAAGTTCTGTCCCGTTTCCGCAGCGCCAAAGAGCAGCAGCAGGTGCTGGATGATACCAGAGAAGGAAAAGTGGATATCATTATCGGTACACACAAGCTGTTGCAGAGCGATGTGCACTGGCATGATCTCGGCCTGCTGGTGGTGGATGAAGAACACCGCTTTGGTGTCCGCCATAAAGAGCGCATCAAGGCGATGCGCGCCAATGTGGATATCCTGACCCTCACCGCCACCCCGATCCCGCGTACCCTGAATATGGCCATGAGCGGCATGCGGGACCTTTCCATTATCGCCACCCCGCCGGCAAGAAGGCTGGCGGTGAAAACCTTTGTCCGTCAGTATGATGAGCTGGTGGTGCGGGAGGCGATTCTGCGTGAGGTACTGCGCGGCGGCCAGGTCTATTATCTCTACAATGATGTGGAAAATATTGAAAAAGCCCGCAACCGTATTGCGGAACTGGTACCGGAAGCCCGTGTGGCAGTCGGCCACGGACAGATGCGTGAGCGCGAGCTGGAACGGGTTATGACCGATTTCCACCATCAGCGTTTTAATGTGCTGGTATGCACCACGATTATTGAAACCGGTATCGATATTCCCAGCGCCAATACCATTATCATCGAACGGGCCGATCATTTCGGGCTGGCACAGCTGCACCAGCTGCGCGGCCGCGTCGGGCGTTCACACCACCAGGCCTATGCTTATCTGCTGACGCCACACCCGAAAGCCATGACCACCGATGCCCATAAACGCCTGGAAGCAATTGCTTCTCTGGAAGATCTGGGAGCCGGATTTGCTCTCGCCACTCATGACCTGGAAATCCGTGGTGCGGGTGAGCTGCTGGGTGAGGATCAGAGCGGCCAGATGGCCAGCGTCGGTTTTACCCTCTATATGGAAATGCTGGAAAGTGCGGTCGATTCCCTGAAAAGCGGCAAAGAGCCGTCACTGGAAGATCTCACCCAGAGCCAGACCGAAGTGGAGCTGCGAATGCCGGCCCTGCTGCCGGAAGATTATCTGCCGGATGTAAACATGCGCCTCTCCTTCTACAAACGGATTGCCAGCGCGCGCAGCGATACCGAACTGACCGAGCTGAAAATTGAGCTGATTGACCGCTTCGGTCTGCTGCCGGATGCCGGTCGTCATCTGCTGGCGGCAGCGGGTCTGCGTTTACAGGCACAGGAACTGGGGATCCGCCGGATTGAGGCGCAGGAGAAAGGCGGTTTTGTTGAGTTCAGTGAGAAAAATCATGTCGACCCGGCGTATCTTATCGGGCTGTTGCAAAATAACCCGAAACAGTACCGGCTGGACGGCCCATCAAAACTGAAATTTATCTGTGACCTGACCGACCGCACCAAACGCATTGAGTTCGTCGCGGATTTACTGACCGCGTTTGCCGTCCATCCGCTATAACGTACAACATCCTCTATGTCAGGTGCCGGTTTCGGCCGGCACCTTAAAAATGAATAAAAATCCATTTATTGTGAATATTAATTTGCAAGATGATTATTAGTTCGGTTAGTATTTACCAAAATATAATGACAACAACAGGGTAAATACTATGGATCGTCGTTCGTTTCTGAAATCAACAGGGATCGCGCTCGGCGGATTAACCGCCGCCTCTCTGGTCACCACCAGTCAGGCCGCCACCGGTACTGTCTCACCAGCTGCCAAAGCAGCGCCGCTCAGCGCGGAAAATCCGTTGCTGCTGAACTTCAATGAAAACTCACTGGGGATGTCTCCGAAAGCCCGTCAGGCGATTATTGATGCCCTTCCCGGCGCGTTCCGCTATCCGGATGCTGCCCGCGCAGCGCTGATTGAGCAGATTGCCGCGCATTTCTCACTGACACCGGAACACATCAGCCTCGGAAATGGTTCCTCGGAAACCATTCAGGCGGCGGTGCAGATGCTGGTGGCGGATGCACAGAAAAAACAACAGCCGGTGCAGCTGATTGTGCCGGATCCGACATTCAATTATGCCGAACTGTATGCTGAGCCGCTGGGCGTGAATATTGTCAAAGTGCCGCTGAAAGCCGCTCTCTCTTTCGACCTCACAGCCATGCAGGCGATTGCCGATAACTTTGCCGGTCATTCTGTTATCTATATCTGTAACCCGAATAACCCGACCGCTATGGTCACCCCGGCATCACAACTCGCACAGTGGGTTAATAAGGCACCGCCGCAGCAGAATTTTATTATTGATGAGGCATATGCGGAATTTGTGTCTGATCCGCAATTTAAAAGTGCGATCGAATGGGTGGCTGCCGGAAAATCCAATATTATCGTGACACGGACTTTCTCGAAAATATTTGCTCTGGCCGGGCTTCGTGTCGGTTACGGTATTTCCGTACCGTCAGTGACTGAGCAGGTAAATAATTTCAATTCTATCGATAATACTAATATAGCAGGCGCGGTTTCCGCACTGGCATCTCTGAATGATAAACCGTTTATTGATTACAGCCGCCATTCAACGGATGTGTCACGGGAAATTGTGGTTGCCGCACTGAAGGAATTAAATCTGCCTTATGCCCCCTCACAGGCTAATTTTATCTTCCATAAGGTGACCGGAGATGTAAAAACCTATCAGCAGCGGATGAAAGAGAACCATATTATGGTCGGCCGTGAATTTCCGCCGGTGACCGGCTGGAGCCGCCTGACATTAGGCACGCCGGAAGAGATGCAGCAATTTGTGGCAGTATTAAAGCAGTTTCGTCAGAAGGGCTGGGTTTAATTTCCGGTTACATTAAATAAAATGGGGTGAATACCGGTTTATGACATAAACCGGTATTCTTATTTTTTGTCTGTAACACACTTTATTTTACTGTATTCAGCCCGGGTAAAATGATCAGCCGCCCGGTATTATCCACCGGCATGACATCACCCGGATTATAATTGATTCTGACCTTACCGACGGTGTCATTGATTCTATACACCACATCATAGCCGACAATACGGTGCTCATAGGTGTATGCCGTCGTACAGGAGCGGTATGTCGGGCCGCCGTACACCCTCGGTTCATGCAGCAGGGTTTCATACAGCAGATACGGTGTGCAGACCTGCTCAGTCGGGTGGACGATATCCAGGAGTTCACGCCTGTACGGACCCGGCATAGTTGTCAGGTCACAGTATTCATGGCGCACCGGTACCGTTGCCATGATAGGTTCGGATGAGAGAACCTCAGCAACAGCAGGGTGTTTATTCTTTGTCACAGCAAAAGAAATGATTACCGCAAAAATAACAAACAGAAGCACAAGTCCTGTGAATGTTATTCGTGATAATGGTTTCCGTTCATTTTTATTCATTGTCAAATTATATAAATATCCAGCGGTAATAATTAGGATTATTCCTATCAAATCCGGTTTTATTTTTAACGATTAATCTTACCGGACTATATTCCCACAGCACCGCTAAATAAAAGTTAAATAATAATGATGAAACAATAATTCTGTCCCTGTAATTTATTAATTCAACCTGACTGTGTGTGTACTGACAACGATCAACAATAATTAATAAAGAGCAGTATCTGCCTTATTTTGTTCATTACCACCGGAATTATCTGTTAGTGATGATACTGAACTCCTGTTAAATAATGCATTTTCCGGCTTTATATCAAATCTGTACAATGTATATTTCCCTGCTCTCAGCAGGGTTTATTATTATAAAAAATGACGCCCGGAGGCGTCATTTTTGGGGAAGATCAATTAATGTAATTTCAGCCGCGGGCGGATAATCCGGTTTATACCGCCAACCAGCATCATCAGCCCGGTTTTAATATAACCGTGCAGCGCAATCTGATGCATACGATACAGAGAAATATACATCACACGGGCGATACGCCCTTCAATCATCATATTGCCGCGCATCAGGTTACCCATCAGGCTGCCGACTGTACTGAACCGGGAGAGGGAAACCAGTGAACCGTGATCTTTAAACACATAATCCTTCAGCGGCTTATCATTGAGTACCGCAAGGATGTTGTGATAGCAGCGGGTCGCCATCTGATGTGCTGACTGCGCACGCGGCGGAACAAATCCACCCTCTTTTTTCGGGCAGGATGAGCAGTCACCGATAGCGAAAATTGCGTCATCACGGGTAGTCTGGAGTGTTGGTTTGACCACCAGCTGATTAATACGGTTGGTTTCCAGCCCGCCAATCTCTTTCAGGAAATCAGGCGCTTTGATACCCGCCGCCCAGACCATCAGACTTGCGGTGATATGCTCGCCGTCTTTGGTGTTCAGACCGGATTCATCGGCGCTGGTGACCATAGTCTGCGTCATCACACGCACACCCAGTTTGGTGAGCTCCTGATGTGCGGCACCGGCGATTTTCGGCGGCAGTGCAGGCAGGATACGCTCACCCGCTTCCACCAGCGTCACATTCAGTGCATCGGTATTCAGGCCTTTAAAACCGTAGCTGTGAAGCTGCTCAACGGCATTATACAGTTCCGCTGACAGTTCCACCCCGGTCGCCCCGCCGCCGACAATCGCGATATTCACTTTGTCGCCTTCGCCGTGGCTGGCGGAGTATTTCAGGAACAGGTTCAGCATCTCATTATGGAAGCGTTTTGCCTGTGACGGGCTGTCGAGGAAGATACAGTTTTCTTTGATCCCCGGTGTGCCGAAATCGTTTGAGGTACTGCCCAGCGCCATCACCAGAATGTCATAATCCAGCTCACGCTCCGGTACCAGCAGGTCACCGTTGTTGTCACGGATTTCTGCCAGGGTGATATTTTTACTGTCGCGATCCAGTCCGGTCATTGAACCCAGCTGGAAATTGAAATAGTGATTGCGGGCATGCGCCAGGTAGCTCAGGGCATCCACGCCGTCATCCAGAGAACCGGTCGCCACTTCGTGTAACAGCGGTTTCCACAGGTGGCTGCTGTTGCGATCGACCAGAGTGATTTCCGCTTTTTTCTTCTTACCTAATTTGTGGCCGAGTTGCGTTGCCAGTTCCAGCCCGCCTGCGCCACCGCCGATAATCACAATCTTCGTATTCGGTGTAGTCATAACATCCTCTGAAAAATAATCTAACGTTATCTCAGGGCTCTTCAGGAAAAACAGTGAGATAACATCAGATAAAACTGAATCGTGTCACACCATGGTATACCACAACAGGTAATTTGGTCATACCATATTTGATCATAATCAAATTCTGGGTAATCCGGCGGAAAAATGCAAACATTATTTTAAATTTAACAAAACTATTTTACTTTTGGTTTACCTCTGATGCTTTCTTTAATCACCGGATTAACTTTTCACACCCGCAGATGAAAAAATCCTGTTATCTTGCTGATTCAGCAGCAGAAAGTTATTGATATAACGCAATACCCGGAAAGATCGTAAGAGAAAGATCACAGGAAAGGCAGATTTGAGACAGGAATCGCTTCAGTTGCGGGGAAAAAAATACCGCGCCTTCAGCAGGCGCGGCTGTTTTACAGAGAGGCGATGTTATCAGGCTTTTTTAAACGCGGTTTTAAACCCTTTGATTTCCTGCAGATGACGGGACAGATCCTTAAATTTATGGGTCTGCTCTTCATCCCAGATAACCTGATAGTACGGTGACAGCGTATCATGCGCACGCTGGTTATCCAGCGCCTCGTCATTGCGGGACAGCAGCACCAGGCAGTTCTGCCGGTTCAGTTCGCGGAAATCCGAGATACACTTGGTCATGATATCCAGATACTCTTCCGGGCGGTCGATTTTGCCTTCCATATTTTCATACGGGAACAGGTTAGGGTTCACCATCACCTGGCGGATCCCGCACAGATATCCGACACGCTCAGCCCAGAAGCCCCCCAGACCCACGCCCAGCACAATGGCCGGTCCTTCGCTCTGTTTTACCGCTTTATCCACTTCAGTCAGCAGATATTTCATGTCATAACGCGGATGAAGCGTGCTGTAACTGATAAAACGGACATCCGGATCAGCAAATTTCAGCTGCATCACTTTTTCATGATTGCCCGGGCTGGTTGAATCAAATCCATGAAGATAAATAATCATGCTCGCTCCTGCCATTGTTCGTGTAATACGGATAGGGTTTTGTTCGCCTGCTGCCAGCGCTCACTGCGCTGCAGTTCAGCCAGATCATAACCTTTACCCCGATGATACAGCTTATCAATACGTTGTGCCGTGATAACCGGCAAATTATCAAGGATAGTCACAGCACCTTTGCGGTTATTACAGACCAGGATCATATCGCAGCCCGCATCCAGAGATGCCTGACCACGCTCCGCATAGCCACCCATCACCGCCGCCCCTTCCATTGACAGGTCATCAGAGAAAATCACCCCGTCAAACCCGAGTTGCTGACGCAGCACGGATTTCAGCCAGTAGGACGAACCGCTCGCCGGACGATCATCAATCTGCGTGTAAATCACATGTGCGGGCATCACAGCATCAAGCAGGCCGCGCTGGATAAATTCGCGGAAAATCGCCATGTCTTTGCCGCGGATCACCGCCGGGTCGCGCTCATCACGCGGCGTTTCCTTGTGGGAATCCGCACTGACTGCGCCGTGCCCCGGGAAGTGTTTACCGGTGCTCGACATCCCGGCACTGCGCATACCGCGCACAAAGCGTTCCGCCATCTGCGCCGCAATGTCACCGTCCTCATGGAAAGCGCGTGAGCCGATAGCCGCGCTGCCGTGCCCCAGATCCAGCACCGGTGCGAAACTGATATCAATATCCATGGCGATCATTTCCGCCGCCATCAGCCATCCCGCCTCTTCCGCCAGCGCAGAGCCGGTAAGCAGGTCATTAAACTGAGCAAAAGACTGTGCCGCCGGCAGGCGGGTAAAGCCTTCTTTAAACCGCTGAACGCGGCCGCCTTCCTGGTCAACCGCAATCACAACCCGGTTGTCGCGGGTGGCTTCACGGATCTGCCGCGTCAGTTCACGCAGCTGTGCCGTGTCATGGAAATTACGGGTAAAGAGAATCACTCCCCCGACTGAAGGGTGGCGCAGGATCTCGCACTCTTCGCTGTCCAGCTCATACCCTTCGACATCTAACATTACAGGACCCATGGTGAAACCTCGTTGTATTTACCTGAGCCCGGCGGCGGCTTTCAGCGCGGCCGGGTATTGCAGAAACTGCGGGTCGCCGGTTTGTCCCCAGCGGCTCTCAAACCACATAACCATCATATAATCTGCCCGTGCCTGCCAGCGGCAGGTCTGCGCCAGTACGCGCTGCGGACAGTGATAAGCAGAATAATAACGCAGAAAAGTGTGAATTAACGTCAGTGACCAGTGATTGGCACGAAAAAGTGTGGCGAGAGACAGACCGATATCGGTATCAGCGGCATATTCCCAGTCAATCAGATGCAGCTCCCCCGCCGCCGTCACAATATTACCGGGGTGGATATCCATATGTGCGGGCGCCAGCTTCAGCGGCTGAGGCTCTGCTTCGCGCATAAAGTGACGGTGGATACGCAGAAGCTGCGGGGTGCGGCGGCGTTTGTCAGTCAGGTGAAAGTGGCGGTCGGCCTGCGCTTTGAGCGGCAGACGATACCCGGTCCGCGGCTGATTATGCAGATTGCTGACCAGCGCCGCCAGCTGCGGGATAAAGTCCGGTTGCTGCATCCGTTCCGGCGGCAGTGTTTCACCCTCCACCCGGTACAGAAGCAGCCAGCCGTGGCTGAATCCGGCCACGCGCGGGGCAAGGCCGCTGTCACGCAGCCGGTGCAGGACACGCGCCTCTTTCTGACGGCTGACACCGATATCCGCACTGTGCACGGTCTGTGCTCTGCCAATCAGAGACACACCTTTTTGTTCAATACTGACACTTTCCCGCGTCAGCCCGTTCAGCGGACGGATTGTCCAGCCGGCGGCAGGCAGTGCGGGAAAGTGTTCAGCGAGGCATAACAGTAACGCGCGGTTACTGCTCAAGCACCGCGCCCTTACCGGACCAGATGATTTCACCGCTGCTGACAGACATCAGCTGCATCTCCATCTGACGGGCATCACGGGTACCGGTTACCACGCTGTACAGCACATAGTCGGCATTCAGATAACGCGCCAGACCGATAGCTTTGCTGCGCAGGGTCAGTGTATCGTTATCACCCATGCCCAGCACTGACATGGCACTGCTGACCGCACCGGCCGGGATCACATTCAGTACCCCGGTTTTTCCGATGGTGTTCATCAGCGCACCGGTCGCAACGCTGGTCTGCAGGCTGCTGTTGGTTTTATTACCGACTTTATTCACCAGCAGCGTGCTGCCCTGATTCACGCCGTCGCTGTGAACCATCTGATTAACCAACGGTGTAATGCTCTGTTCCCACTCGATTTTTTTCATTTTCGGCGGAACCGGCACCGTATCCGGCGGCGGCAGCGGCAGTGGCGGCGGCGTGGTATCCGGCGGCGGTGTTACAGTACCCACCGGTACCGGTGGTGTTACCGGTGCCGTTGAAGGACACCCGGCCAGCAGCCAGACTGACGCTATCACACATAAAAGACGTTTCATCACCGTTCTCCTGTCAGCCGGTTATTTCGCCAGCATCGGCCCCAGATGATGGCCGCCGACCAGATGCATATGAATATGGAACACTTCCTGTCCGCCGTGGCGGTTACAGTTCATAATCAGGCGGTAGCCGTCATCCGCAATACCTTCCTGCTGTGCGATTTTGGCCGCGACCGTGATCATATGACCCAGAACCTGTTCATCTTCCGGAGTGACATCATTCACAGTAGGAATAAGATGGTTGGGAATAATCAGAATGTGTGTCGGTGCCTGCGGGGAAATATCACGGAACGCCGTCACGCTGTCATCCTGATAGACGATATCAGACGGAATTTCACGACGAATAATTTTACTGAAAATAGTTTCTTCGGCCATAACCTGCTCCTGTAATTAATCAGCCTGACAGATGTGTGCGGATTTACCGGACAGACACCTGAAACAGACGGCAGAAATTGTCAGTGGTGATCTCAGCAAGCGCCTCAACGCTCACCCCTTTTAATACAGCCATATACTCCGCCACATCGCGCACATACGCGGGCTGGTTCTCTTTACCGCGAAACGGAACCGGAGCCAGATACGGCGAATCGGTTTCCACCAGAATGCGATCCAGCGGGACAATGCGGGCGGCTTCGCGGATCTGCTCCGCATTGCGGAAAGTCACAATGCCGGAAAAGGAGATATAAAAACCTTCATCCAGCAGCGCTGATGCCGTCTCTTTGTCTTCGGTAAAGCAGTGTAACACGCCGCCGCACTCACCGGCCTGTTCTTCGCGGATAATCGCCAGGGTATCCTCACGGGCATCGCGGGTGTGCACAATCACCGGTTTATTCAGCTCACGTCCGATACGGATATGCTCGCGGAATACATCGCGCTGAAGCGCAGCATTCTCTTTCTGATAGTAGTAATCCAGCCCGGTTTCACCGAGGGCCACCACCCGTTTATCCGCCGCCAGTTCACGCAGCTGTGTAAAATCATACGGCTCATCCAGATTCAGCGGATGAATACCACAGGAAAAGGCCACATCCGGGCGCTCACCGATCAGCTCGCGCATTTTTGTGTAACCCGGCAGGGTTGTCGCCACCGCCAGTGCGTATTTCACATCTCGCTGCGCGGCCTTTTGCATAACATCGTCCACACTTTCATGCTTTTTTTCATAATCCAGGCAATCGAGGTGGCAGTGGGAATCTACTAAAAACATAATTAACTCGTTATTTTAAATTAGGTGATGCAGAAAACAGTGTTTCCTGGTGTAACAATTGTTCTGTCAGCAGCAGTTCCTGATTCACGCCGGTGATGGTCATCAGCCGGTGGCGGCAGGTCAGCCAGCTTTCCGCCGCATTCAGTAAGTGTGCGCTGCTGTAATGCGCTGCCAGTTGTGCAATCAGAGCAGACTGATCCTGATTCAGACAGGCAGGTGCCATATTCTGCTGATATTTTACCGCATCCATAAACAGGGTGGTCAGCCAGCTGATGCGCTTTTCCGCATCCTGATGATTCAGTTCAGATAACAGCGACAGAAAATCCCCGCTGCGCACAGATTCTGCCAGCCGCGTAAACAGATTCAGCCGGTTCTGCCAGTCAGCGGTGGTCAGCAGTGACAGTGCCGCCGCCGGGGCATTGTGGCAAAGATTCAGCGCCGTCTGCCGCGACACCGCATCAGACTGCGGATGCCCGCGTTGCAGCCACTGTAAACCGGTCTCCGCTGACGGTGGTGCCAGATGATAAGCAAAACAGCGGCTGCGCAGTGTCGGCAGCAACTGCTCCGTTCCCTGGCTTTGCAACACAAACCAGGTATTCTCTGTCGGCTCTTCCAGGGTTTTCAGTAAGGCGTTGGCGGCTGCTTCGGTCAGCAGTTCCGCCTGCGGAATATGCACCAGTTTGGCACCACTCTGCTGGGCGTGCTCATACAGTTTTTCTGTCACGGCTCTCACGGCATCAATCCCGGTGGCGGATTTGCCCTTTTCCGGCTGTAACAGATAAAAATCCGGATGGGTGCCTGCCAGCATCAGTTTACAGCTGTGGCACTCCCCGCAGCTTTTGATGCCCTGCGGCTGCTGACACATCCGCAGCCGTGTCAGGGCATAGGCCAGCTCATCAGTGCCGGTACCGGGGATGCCGTACAGCAGCAGAGCATGATGACCCTGACCGGACATCCATGCGGTTGCCAGCTGACGGTAAACAGGATTAAGCCACGGATACCAGTTCATTATGCCTCTTTCTGCTGTGCCAGCCAGTTCAGTACGGCAGTGCGGATTGATTGATGGACGTTATCCATTGATTGCGAAGCATCAACGGTCACAATACGCGAATCCGACTCTGCCAGCTCCAGATAACGGGCCCGGGTGCGGCGGAAGAAATCCAGTGATTCCTGTTCGATTCTGTCCAGCTCGCCCCGGCTGCGGGCGCGGGCCAGGCCGGTTTCCGGCGGCAGATCGAGATACAGGGTGAAGTCAGGATAAAAATCCCCCAGTACGGTATCACGCAGTGACGCCAACAGTTTGCGATCGATACCGCGTCCGCCGCCCTGATAGGCCTGAGAGGAGAGATCATGGCGGTCGCCGATCACCCATTGTCCGCGCGCCAGTGCCGGTTTGATAACATTATCCACCAGCTGAATACGTGCGGCATATAACATCAGCACTTCCGCTTTATCAGTGACGGTTTCGCCGTCGATCCCGTCTTTAATCAGGGTACGCAGTTTTTCTGCCAGCGGTGTGCCGCCCGGTTCGCGGGTATAGACCAGGTCAGTGATGCCGTTCTCACGCAGCGTATCAACAATCACCTGACGTGCTGTGGTTTTCCCGGCACCTTCAAGCCCTTCAATTACAATAAATTTGCCTGTCATTGTTTTTTTAATCCGTTACGGTAATCCGCAACCGCCCGGTTGTGATCCCGCAGATTCGTGGTAAATACATGTCCGCCTTTGCCGTCTGCAACAAAGTAAAGGTAACCGGTGGTGTCCGGTTTGGCTGCCGCATCCAGCGAGGCACTTCCCGGCATGGCGATAGGTGTCGGCGGCATGCCGTCAATCTGATAGGTATTATACGGCGTTACCCGCACCAGGTCGCTGCGGTAAATCGTGCCCTGATAACGCTCACCCATGCCGTAAATTACCGTCGGGTCGGTTTGCAGGCGCATTTTCAGTTTCAGCCGGTTCATAAAGACCGACGCCACTTTTTTACGTTCGCCGTCCACGCCGGTCTCTTTTTCAATCAGCGAAGCCATGATCAGCATTTCATACGGATCCGCATACGGTAAGTCGGTGTTACGGGTCTTCCACGCTGCCGCGAGTTTGGTTTCCATCTGCTGATGTGCCCGCTTCAGGATTTGCGTGTCTTCCGTTCCCGCTGTATAGAGATAGGTATCCGGGTAGAAACGCCCTTCCAAGTGGCTGCCGGCCGGCAGGCCGAGCATTTCTGTCAGTTTATCTGCCGGTAAATCCGCGAGGGTCTGTTTCAGGTAAGGCGCTTCTGACAAAATTTTCTGCCAGTCCGCTAATTTACTGCCTTCCACAAAACGGATGCTGAATTGCGCCTCTTTACCGCTGACAAACAATTGCAGCATGCTTTTGACCGTCATATCCGGCGTCAGGCGGTAAGTACCGGCTTTGATTTTTGCCAGATCCGGCTCCAGTTGCAACAGCCAGTCATAATTGTGTGATTCCGGGATAATCCCGCTTTCCGCCAGTTTTTTTTCCAGCGCCACACGGCCGGTACCCGGCGGAATGGTGAAAATAGTCTCTTCAGTGACAGAAATTTTTTGTCCGGAAAATGCGTTCACCTGATGATAAAGCCAGTACGCCACGCCGCCCGCAACCGCAAGCAGCACCAAAAATGTCACAAGGAAAATCCGTGTTTTTTTCATCAGTCATTAACTCTGTTAATTCAGGGTATTGCTGCCGGACAGTGCGGCAAAAGCCAGGTAAAGAGTGAGCGGGAGGTATAATGCCAGTGATGACGGGCATCCGCGCGGATATCATTGACCGGCATGACCGGCATCAGCGCGTTGCACATAATCACTTCATCCGCTTTTGCCAGCACCTGCGGAAAACGTTCGGTTTCATAACAGCGGTAACGGCTGCCTTTCAGCACATCCATGATATGCGCGCGCATCACACCGGCCACACCGCATTTGTGCAGTGACGGGGTAAACACATCATCGCCGCAGCGCCAGAACAGATTGGCGCTGCAACCTTCGGTCAGAATGCCGTCAGTATCACAGACAATGGCTTCATCGGCCTGCTGTTCTGCCGTATAACGGCGGATCAGCACCTGCTCCAGCCGGTTCAGGTGTTTGATACCGGCCAGATACGGATTGACCGACAGCGGCACCGGGCTTTTCACCACCGATAACCCGCGCTCCTGCAATGCCGGATAGCTTTCCGGGTATGCAGAGCGAATCAGAATCACCAGAGGCGGTACATCAGCACGCAGATACCCGCGCCCCTGCTCACCGGCGGAAACAATCACTTTCAGCACGCCATCCGCTGTACCCTCTGCGGCCTGCATTATCCACTGAGTCAGCAATGCATCATCCGGCAGTGTCAGTCCCAGTCCGGTACAACCGCGGTGCAGCCGGTGCAAGTGGCGTGACAGCAGCGACGGTTTGCTGTTCACAATGCGCATCGTGGTAAAACAGCCGTCACCAAACTGCACACTGCGATCAGAAATCGCGATGGTGTGCTGCGGTACACCATTAACCCAGTAATGCGTCTGTTGTGTCATAGCCAACTCATTGTTTTAACGGTTATTATTTAACCGTCATTCAGTATGCGGACAGACCTGTATAATAGTACAGCTGTGATTTTTGTGCAAAACTGCGATAGCAGCACCCGTCAGGTAAAAAAAAAGCGCCATCAGGCGCTTTTCTCTCAGAAAACAGACTCAGATCTTACGGAAAATCAGGGAACCGTTGGTTCCGCCGAAGCCGAAAGAGTTACAGAGTGCGTATTCCATACCTTCCACTTTGCGGGCTTTACCCGGTACAAAGTCGAGCTTGCAGACCGCTTCATCCTGATTATCCAGGTTGATGGTCGGCGGTACAATCTGATCACGCAGTGCCAGAATGGTGAAAATGGATTCCACTGCACCGGCCGCACCCAGCAGGTGACCGGTCATGGATTTGGTGGAACTGACCAGAACGTTTGTTCCTTCACCAAATACCGTTTCAACGGCTTTCGCTTCCGCCACATCACCCGCAGAGGTGGATGTGCCGTGTGCATTGATATAGCCGATGCTGTCAGCAGGAATGCCTGCATCCTGAATCGCGTTTGCCATGGCCAGTGCGGCACCGTCACCGTTTTCCGGTGGTGATGTCATGTGATAAGCATCGCTGCTCATCCCGAAACCGACCAGTTCCGCATAGATTTTCGCACCGCGGTTTTTCGCGTGTTCATACTCTTCCAGCACCAGCATACCGGCACCGTCACCGAGCACAAACCCGTCACGATCTTTATCCCACGGACGGCTTGCGCCCTGAGGATTGTCATTATTGGTGGATAAGGCACGCGCAGCACCGAACCCGGCAACACCTAATGGTGTGCTGGCTTTTTCAGTACCACCGGCAACCATCACATCCGCATCACCGTAAGCGATGATCCGGGCAGCATGACCAATGTTATGCACGCCGGATGTACAGGCAGTGGCAATGGAAATGCTTGGTCCGCGCAGGCCGTACATAATACTTAAATGTCCGGCAACCATATTGATGATAGTTGAGGGAACAAAGAACGGGCTCACTTTACGCGGGCCGCCGGCAGCCAGAGAGCTGCAGTTTTCTTCAATCAGTCCGAGACCACCAATACCAGAACCAATCGCAGCTCCGATACGGGTTGCATTGGCTTCTGTTACTTCGATTCCGGAATCCGCAATTGCCTGGATACCGGCTGCAATACCGTATTGAATGAAGAGATCCATCTTCCGGGCATCTTTGCGCGAAATATTAAAATCTTCGTGATTGAAATCTTTTACCATACCTGCGAATTTGGTCGCATGGTTAGAGGTGTCAAAATGATCAATCAGGCTGATACCACTCTGCCCGGCACACACAGCTTTCCAGGATGAATCGACTGTATTACCGACAGGAGATAACATGCCAAGTCCGGTCACGACTACACGACGCTCAGACACGCTTATCCTCCGGGGGGGAAAATAAAAGAAACAAGGCGGTCGGGTGACCGCCTGGACATGAGGGATGCTTACTTGCCTGCGTTCTCAACGTAGTCAATAGCAGCCTGTACAGTTGTGATTTTTTCTGCTTCTTCGTCTGGGATTTCGATGTCGAACTCTTCTTCCAGAGCCATCACCAGCTCAACTGTGTCAAGAGAATCAGCGCCTAAGTCATCAACGAATGAAGCTTCGTTTTTTACTTCTTCCTCTTTAACACCCAGTTGTTCAACGATGATTTTCTTAACACGTTCTTCGATAGCGCTCATACTATTAAATTTCCTATCAAAACTCGCTATATGCGATGGTTTTCGTAGTTTATAAAATACAGGAAAAGATGCAACCCAATCCCGGCTGGTCTAACCATATAAATACTCACTTTTGCGTGTGTTTACACAAAAACGGCAAATGGTTAGCTCAAACATTAAATCATGTACATGCCACCATTGACATGCAATGTCTCGCCTGTGATGTAAGCCGCTTCATCAGAAGCTAAGAAGGCTACAGCACTGGCAATCTCTTCAGCATCACCCAAACGGTTAGCAGGAACCTGAGATAAAATGCCTGCACGCTGGTCGTCTGTCAATGCACGAGTCATATCGGTTTCGATAAAACCCGGGGCAACGACGTTGACGGTGATGCCGCGCGACGCGACTTCACGGGCGAGTGATTTACTGAAACCAATCAGCCCGGCTTTCGCCGCCGCATAGTTAGCCTGTCCGGCGTTCCCCATCGTTCCGACAACAGAACCGATGGTGATGATGCGCCCGCAACGTTTTTTCATCATGGCGCGCATAACCGCTTTGGACAGACGGAATACGGATGAAAGGTTAGTGTCGAGGATATCCTGCCACTCATCGTCCTTCATACGCATCAGTAAGTTGTCACGTGTGATACCTGCATTATTAACCAAAATATCAATTTCGCCAAACTCAGCGCGAATATTTTCTAATACATGGTCAATGGATGCGCTGTCGGTCACGTTCAGGGCAAGGCCTTTACCCTTTGCGCCTAAGTATTCACTGATAGCAGCCGCACCGCTTTCGCTGGTTGCAGTACCAATCACAGTTGCACCGCGTGCTGCTAATTTCTCAGCAATTGCACGGCCGATTCCGCGGCTCGCACCGGTGACAAGGGCAATTTTGCCTTCAAAGCTCATCTCAACCTCAGCGATTTTCAAGTGCTGTTTCCAATGATGACATATCATTGACAGCAGATGATGTTAATGTTTTCACAATACGCTTAGTCAGCCCGGTCAGTACTTTGCCCGGCCCTGCTTCCAGCAGATCTTCAATACCCTGCGCGGCCATAAACTCAACAGTTTCGGTCCAGCGTACCGGATTATAAAGCTGACGGACTAATGCATCACGAATTGCATCGGCGGAAGTCTCTATCTTAACATCAACATTGTTCACAACAGAAAAGATTGGTGTATTAAATGTGATATTTTTTAGCGCAACGGCTAATTTATCAGCAGCCGGCTTCATTAATGCACAATGTGACGGCACACTGACCGATAACGGCAGTGCACGTTTTGCCCCGGCTTCCTTACATAATGCTCCGGCACGCTCAACAGCGTCTTTCTCACCGGCGATAACCACCTGGCCCGGCGAGTTAAAGTTAACCGGTGATACGACCTGCCCCTGTGCAGCTTCTTCACAGGCTTTGGCGATAGCATCATTATCCAGACCGATGATGGCATACATTGCCCCGGTACCGGCCGGAACGGCTTCCTGCATCAGGCGGCCGCGTAATTCCACCAGTTTGATAGCTTCTTTAAAATCCATCACACCGGCACACACCAGCGCGGAGTATTCTCCCAGGCTGTGACCGGCCATCATGGCAGGCATTGCGCCATTTTTTTCCTGCCAGACACGCCAGATGGCCACAGAGGCTGCCAGCAGTGCAGGCTGGGTCTGCCAGGTTTTATTCAGTTCTTCTTCCGGCCCGTTCTGAACGAGTGCCCATAAATCGTAGCCCAGTCCAGCGGATGCTTCGGCAAAGGTTGCCTCAACGACCGGAAAATTTGCCGCGAGGTCAGCCAGCATACCGACTGACTGAGAACCCTGTCCCGGAAATACCATTGCATATGCAGACATGATTTAGCTTCCTGAAAAATTAAAAACGAATTAATGCAGAACCCCAGGCAAAACCGCCGCCGAAGGCTTCAATCAGAATCAGCTGACCGCGTTTGATGCGTCCGTCACGAACCGCTTCGTCGAATGCAGTCGGTACAGAGGCGGCAGAGGTGTTGCCGTGACGATCCAGGGTAACCACCACTTTATCCATGCCCATATTTAATTTTTTTGCTGTGGCACTGATAATGCGCAGGTTTGCCTGATGCGGCACCAGCCAGTCAAGTTCTGATTTATCAATATTGTTCGCCACCAGCGCTTCTTCAACGACGTTGGCTAATTCACGGACCGCCACACGGAACACCTCGTTACCTGCCATTGTCAGGTACGCCGGTTTTTCGCTGTCTTTGCGATCTTTATTCGGTAATGTCAGCAGGTCGCCGTAGCGGCCGTCTGCATGTAAATGGGTGGAGAGAATGCCCGGCTCTTCTGAGGCTTCAACCACAAAGGCACCTGCGCCGTCACCAAACAGGATAACCGTACCGCGATCTGCCGGATCCAGCGTTTTCGCCAGCACATCCGAACCGATCACCAGGGCTTTTTTCGCCATCCCGGTTTTAATGAACTGATCCACCACACTGATGGCATAGCTGAAACCGGCACATGCCGCCGCCACATCAAAAGAGATGCAGCTGTCAATGCCCAGCAGTTTCTGGATTTCACAGGCCGCGCTCGGGAAACCGTGCGTGGAAGAAGTGGTGCCCACAACGATCAGATCGATATCACCGGCAGGAATACCCGCCATATCCAGTGCGTTCAGTGCTGCCTGGTGGCCCATCGTAACAACGGTTTCATTATCACCGGCCAGACGGCGCTCACGGATACCCGTACGAGTAACAATCCACTCATCGGTTGTGTCGACCATTTTTTCCAGATCAGCATTTGTGCGGATTTGTGCAGGAAGATAGCTCCCGGTTCCTAAAATTTTTGTATACATATTAGTTAGTTACTCTTGGGTAATACCATAGCGAGGCGGGATGCGATTCGTTCAGGCACCTGCTTTTCAACAGTCTGAACCGCCTGCGTTATGGCAGCGTTGAATGCACTTACATTCGCCGCACCGTGACTTTTAATCACAATGCCGCGTAATCCTAACAGAGAAGCACCATTATACTGGTCGGGGTTCAGGTGACTGAAGCGTTTATTCAGCCATTTTGTCACCACTTTCTTCACAAGTTTGTACAGCAGGGATGAGGATTTGCCTTCATTTTGTGATTTAAACATAGAAAGGATCACACGAATCACCCCTTCCATTGTTTTCAGGGTAACGTTACCCGCGAAGCCGTCACAGACCAGCACATCAGTTTTACCGGTCAGCAGTTCGTTGCCTTCGGCATAGCCGATATAATTGATGTCCGGTATCGATTTCAGCACAGTGGCTGCTTCGCGGATATTGTCGAGTCCCTTGGTTTCTTCTTCGCCGATGTTCAGTAATGCCACACGCGGATGCGGGATCCCGGCCACATCTTCTGCCATCACCGCGCCCATAATAGCAAACTGCACCAGCATCTCACTGCTGCACTCCGCATTTGCACCCAGATCAAGCAGCACCGTTTTGCCTTTCTTCTGATTCGGCACCACGGTCATCAGTGCGGGACGCTCGATGCCTTCAATCGATTTCAGCATCAGTTTCGCCAGCCCCATCAGCGCCCCGGTGTTTCCGGCACTGACACACGCCTGTGCCTCCCCCTCTTTCACCAGTTCCAGCGCGATACGCATAGATGTGCCTTTACTCTGGCGGATAGCCTGAGAAGGTTTGGCATCACCGGCAATCGTCTCATAGGCAGGGATCACCCGCAGACGACTGAGCAGCTCAGCATTCTGGTTTGCAAGCAGAGGAGAAATGGAATCAGGGTGCCCGACCAGCAACAGGGTGAGCTTTGGATTAGATGCCAGTGCCTGCAGCGAGGCAGGCACTGTGACATGGGGGCCGATATCCCCACCCATGGCATCTAACGCGATGGTTAGATTAGTCAAGATATCAACGTGCTTAAAAAGCAGCAGATTACTTGTTGATTACCTTACGACCACGGTAGTAACCATCAGCGGTCACATGGTGGCGCAGATGAGTTTCACCAGAGGTTTTGTCAACAGAAACCAGAGTTGCTGACAGTGCGTCATGAGAGCGACGCATACCACGTTTGGAACGAGTTGGTTTATTTTGTTGTACGGCCATTGACCTTACTCCTTAAGTACTTTTCTTTAAACTGGCTAATGCGGCAAACGGATTTGGCTTTTCTGCTTCCGGAGGAAGCTCACCAAAGACTTTCACCGCGTCGGACACTTCACAGTGTTCAGAATCATGTACCGGAACCACAGGCAGAGAAAGAATTAATTCATCTTCGATCATTGCCAGTAAATCTGTCTCACCAAAATCATTTACGTCAATTGGCTCATACTCTTCCGGTAATGCCTCAGCCTGTTCATCGCTGACAACCGGGCTGAAACAATACGTTGCGCGGACATGAAGCGGGAAGATATTACCACACCGCTGACACTCAAGTGAAACATCAGTTTCTGCTGTTCCCTTAATGACTGTCAGACGCTGCGGATCGATTTCAAACGTCAAATCAACATCAACATCGCTGTCCACACTGACTACCGATTCGGCTAACCGCGTAACCTGCTCAGGTGCATAGCACCCCCGGTAATCCAGACGCTTCTGCGCGGCGCGCTTTGCATCAATAGTCAGAGGTAATTTTATCTTTTGCATAAGGCGCGCATCTTATATTCGTAAGACGATATAGTCAAAGAAAATATAGACAGCAAAGAGGGCGGTAACCTGCCTTCCCGCTAAAAATACACTCAATAAGCGGCGCATAGTTTAGAATGAGTTTATTCTTTTTACCACGACTTTCGGAATATTTATGATCTCACTGGTTCTCGCCTCCACCTCCCTGTACCGCAAAGCTTTGCTGGAAAAACTCGGCATCCCGTTTGTATCCGCCGCCCCGGAGACGGATGAAACCCCGCATCCGGCAGAAGACGCGCAGTCACTGGTCATGCGCCTGGCGCGCGAAAAAGCCCGTTCATTAACGCAGCAGTACCCTGACAGCCTGATTATCGGCTCTGATCAGGTCTGTGTGCTGGACGGGGAAATTACCGGCAAACCGCATCATTATGACGCGGCCTTTGCACAACTGCGCAAAGCCTCCGGTCAGTGCATCACCTTTTATACCGGGCTGACCCTGTACAACAGCGCCACCGGGGAAGATCACACGATATGTGAACCTTACTGTGTGCATTTCCGTACACTGGATGATGACGAAATCCGTGCCTATCTGCTGGCGGAAATGCCGTATCAGTGTGCCGGAAGCTTTAAATCCGAAGGTTTAGGAATCGCCTTATTTAAAAAACTGCAGGGAGATGACCCTAATACACTGATAGGTTTACCGCTGATCCGCCTGACAGAATTACTGATTCAGGCCGGATACAACCCACTGCGGATCCCCCGCTGACGCACGCCGGGGCATCCGATGATTCTGAGGAACTGACATGAAGCTGAAAATGATCGCTGCCGCAACGCTGCTGTTCAGTGCTGCCGGTCTGGCTGCCCCGTCACTGGCGGATAAAACAACCTTTGTTGCCGACTGTACAAAAGGCGCTGTGACCAACCTGAAAAACCCGGAGAACCGCAGCAAAGTCCCGGCGGTCTGTGAGTGTGTGTATGACAACGCACTGGCGAAATTCGGCAAAGACGGGCTGGAAAAACTGGATGACCGGGTCCGCAAAGGTCAGGCACTGACCGAACAGGACTCTCAGGCGGTCGGAGAGATTGCACAGAGCTGTACCACAAAGATTATCGGTGTACAGCCGCAGTAACCGCAGAATACCTTCTGTATAAGAAAAAACCCGCGTTTATCAGCGCGGGTTCTTTATTTCTGTGCTCTGCTTATTTTGCCTGTTTCGACCGCAGTACCGTCAGGCAATGGCGCAGTTTTTCATCCAGCGGAGCCTGGAGACGCATTGCCTCACCGGTGGACGGATGGGTAAAGGCGAGTGCCGCCGCATGTAAAAACAGCCGGTTAAGCCCTGTCCCTTTCAGCTGAGCATCAAACTGCACATCACCGTAGCGGTTATCAAACGCGATCGGATGCCCTGCATGCAGTGTGTGCACACGGATCTGATGTGTACGCCCGGTGACCGGGCTGGCTTTAACCAGCGTGGCAGAGTCAAACCGCTCCTCCACTTTAAACCGGGTTTCTGATGGCTTGCCTTCCGGGCTGACTTTCACCACGCGCTCGCCGCTCTGGAGAATATTTTTCAGCAGCGGTGCCTGCACCACTTTTACTGAGGATTGCCACTGGCCGCGCACCAGTGCCAGATAATCTTTCTGCATCTGTTTCAGACGCAGCTGCTCGTGCAGTGCCCGCAGCGCGGAACGTTTTTTGGCGATCAGCAGAATACCGGAGGTATCGCGGTCAAGCCGGTGTACCAGTTCCAGGAAACGCGCCTCCGGACGCAGCGCCCGCATTGCCTCAATCACACCGAAACTCAGACCGCTGCCGCCGTGTACCGCCGTACCCGCCGGTTTATTAATCACCAGAATATGATCATCTTCATACAATACACACTCTGCGAGTGCAGAAACCTTATCCAGTTTCGCCGACACCGGGGCATCGTTTTTCTCAGCCACACGCACCGGCGGGATACGGATGCTGTCCCCGTCCGCGATTTTGTATTCCGGCTTAATCCGGCCTTTATTGACACGCACTTCCCCTTTACGGATGATGCGGTAAATCATGCTCTTCGGCACCCCTTTGAGGCGCGCGAGCAGGAAATTATCAATACGCTGGCCGGCTTCATCGCCGGACACAACAACAAATTGAACTGTCTGATTATCAGTTTTCATGAAACGGGGGACTATCCTCTGAACCGTTGCTCCGTAAACCGGTATATTTTTCCGGTGAAACAGGCGGCAAATGTGCATCAATGTTTTACGCGGCTATTTTCCCATTTTTTCCGGAAAAAGACCAAGGATTAACGTCATTAACAAATTTCTGCATAATTTTCACCGAAACATGCAATGTCACCTTGCTATAACCACACCGGCAATGGAATAATGCATGCGCCGATTTTGGCAAAACAGATATTTTATCTTTGTCTGACCGATGACAACGCAGCAATGGCGTAAGACGTTATTTCCGGTCAGATAATCAGCGGGCTGCGGGTTGCAGCTTACCGGGCCGGTATCACGTATAAACGTGATTTTCAGCCGGCAACGGGGATTCAGACAAGACTGAACCTCACCGACACAATTTGCACCTCTATACGATCGACAGCCGGGAGGCTGACGGTGCGGTAAAAGCCACGAGGTCATCGGTTCCGGTAGCAACGAAATTGCCCGCAGCGCACTAATTAAATGAAAAAAATTGAGTAACTTATAATGAAAAGAATGTTAATCAACGCAACTCAGCAGGAAGAGTTGCGTGTTGCCCTTGTCGACGGGCAGCGCTTGTATGATCTGGATATCGAAAGCCCCGGTCACGAACAAAAAAAAGCAAACATCTATAAAGGGAAAATCACCCGTATTGAACCGAGTTTAGAAGCTGCTTTTGTTGACTATGGCGCAGAGCGTCACGGTTTCCTTCCCGTCAAAGAAATTGCCCGCGAGTATTTCCCTGCTAATTACCACGCTTCCGGCCGCCCGAATATCAAAGATGTCCTGAGAGAAGGTCAGGAAGTCATTGTTCAGGTGGACAAAGAAGAGCGCGGTAATAAAGGCGCGGCACTCACCACTTTTATCAGCCTGGCCGGCAGCTATCTGGTTCTGATGCCGAATAACCCGCGTGCCGGGGGGATCTCCCGCCGTATCGAAGGGGATGACCGCACCGAACTGAAAGAAGCCCTGTCTGCCCTGGATATCCCGGATGGAATGGGTCTGATTGTCCGCACCGCCGGTGTGGGTAAATCAGCCGATGCCCTGCGCTGGGATCTCGAGTACCGTATCAAGCACTGGGAAGCCATCAAAAAAGTTGCTGAAGGCCGCCCTGCACCATTCCTGATTCATCAGGAAAGTAATGTTATCGTCCGCGCGTTCCGTGATTACCTGCGCCCGGACATCGGTGAAATCCTCATCGATAACCCGAAAATTCTGGAACTGGCACGCAAGCACATCACTGCTATCGGCCGTGCGGACTTTGCCAGCAAAATCAAACTGTATCAGGGCGAAGTGCCGCTGTTCAGTCACTATCAGATTGAGTCGCAGATTGAATCCGCTTTCCAGCGCGAAGTCCGTCTGCCGTCCGGCGGTGCGATTGTTATCGACACCACCGAAGCCCTGACTGCTATCGATATCAACTCCTCCCGCTCAACGCGCGGCGGTGATATCGAAGAAACTGCCTTTAACACCAACCTGGAAGCGGCGGATGAAATCGCCCGTCAGCTGCGTCTGCGTGACCTAGGCGGCCTGATTGTTATCGACTTTATCGATATGACCCCTGTCCGTCATCAGCGCGAAGTGGAAAACCGCATGCGCGAAGCTGTCCGTCAGGATCGCGCCCGTATCCAGATTGGCCGCATTTCCCGCTTTGGTCTGCTGGAGATGTCCCGTCAGCGCCTGAGCCCGTCACTGGGTGAATCAAGCCATCATGTGTGTCCGCGATGCAGCGGCACCGGGACGGTGCGTGATAACGAATCACTGGCGCTTTCCATTCTGCGTCTGATTGAAGAAGAAGCGCTGAAAGAGAATACCCATCAGGTACACGCGATTGTACCGGTGCCGGTCGCCTCTTATCTGCTGAACGAAAAACGCCAGGCTGTCAGTGCGATTGAAGCACGTCAGGCCGGTGTCAGCGTGATTATCGTGCCGAACAACCAGATGGAAACCCCGCACTTCCGTGTGGTCCGTGTCCGTAAAGGTGATGAAATCGGTACCCTGAGCTACCGCCTGCCGGAGAAATACGAAGCGGAATCCGCTGCCGGTGAAGAAGAGGAAACTCAGGAACGCCGTGCACCGGAACAACCGGCTATCAATGCCTTTGCTATCACATCCGATGCACCGGTACCGGCACAGACTGCCGCAACCCGCAAACCGGAAAGCAAACGCGATAACCGTCAGGATAAACAGGCACCTGCGGCTTCTGAAGGTGGTTTCTTCAGCCGTCTCATCAAAAAACTGTTTGGCTCCGCACCTGCTGTGCAGGAAGAAACTGAACAGAAAGAGAAAAAACAAACTAACGATAACAACCGCCGCGGCGGGAATGATCGTAACAAACAGCGCCGTAACCGCCGTGACCGTAATGATCGCAACGGCGAGCGTACCGAGCGTGCTGACCGTCCTGAGCGCAGTGAACGCAGTGACAACGAATCGCGCAACAAACGCGATCGCGATACTGTGAATGAGCCGCGTAAAGGCCGTAATCAGAATACACCGAACGAAGATCTGACACCGGAAGAACTGGCCGCCCGCGAAGCACAGCAGCAGTTACGCCGTGAACAGCGCGCAGAGCGTCAGCGCCGCCGTCAGGACGAAAAACGTGTCCAGCAGGATGCGAAAAAACTGCGCGCCCAGCAGGAAGATCAGGATGCGCTGAATAGTGACGGCAATACGGAAGATGATGATGCACCGACACCGGTTCGTCAGCGTCGTACCCGCCGCCAGCTGAACGGTTCTGTCCGTATCACTGATGGTGAAACACAGACTAAACCGGCTGTTGCAGCACCGGTTCCGGTTGTTATCGATAATGCACCAGTGGCAGTTCCTGCGGATACCGACGTACCGGCAGCGGCTGAAAATAATGGTGATGAAGCACACAGCGATAACATCCTGCCGCGCCGCTCCCGCCGTTCACCGCGTCATCTGCGTGTGAGTGGTCAGCGCCGCCGCCGTTACCGTGAAGACCGTCAGCTGACGCAGTCTCCGGTTCCGCTGGAAATGGCGGTGTTCTCCCCTGAACTGGCTTCCGGTAAAGTGTGGATCCAGTATCCGGTTGTGACACCTGCTGCACAGGCAGAACAGGAAATCGCAGCTGAGACACCGGAAATCACCGAAACAACAGCCGTGATTACCGAAACCGCTGTTGTTGCTCAGGTGATGGCTGAAACTACAGAAACCACCGTTGTGGCAGAACAGTTCTCTCTGACTGTCGCATCTGAGGCACCTCAGGTCACTGCTCCGGAAGAAACACCGGTTGCGGATACTGTTGTCACTGAATCTGTACCGGCAGAAGAGCCTGTACAGGAAACGGCTGACGTTATCGCTGATGAACCTGTTGTGACTGACGTGATTGCTACTGAGCCTGTTGCTGTCACAGAACCTGTTGCACCGGTTGTTGTTGCAGAACCGGAAGTGATTGCAGAGCCTGAGCCGGTTGTTGTGGCTGAACCTGTTACCGCACCGGTTGCGGCTCCGGTTACTGAAACAACTGTCGTTGCTGCCGGCCGTCATGCTTATTCACCGATGACCAAAGCCCCTGCTCCGGCAACCACCGGCGAAGCCTTTGTTATCACCGAATACCAGCGTGAAGCCCGTGAAGCCTATGCGCTGCACGGTGCAGGTGGTCATGCGGCCACTAACCATGCCGCATCAGAGCCGTCAAAAACTTTACTCTGATAATCAGCACTGAACTGAAAATGGCTCCCCCGGGAGCCATTTTTTTATCTTTTGTCATAAAAAAAACCGCGAATATTCAATTCACGGTTTCTGCTGTTCAGTCTGTGCGATTACTTAATATCTTTGATATCGCCCATCGCTTTGAGTTCTCTGGAGATTTCGCGGCGCTCTTTTGACAGATCCGCATTCTTGATGATGTACTCATCCACACGATCTTCATAGTCACTGCGCATATTGGCAATGATAGCCTGGATATCTTCAATGGACATGCCCGGCTTGATGTATTCACTCAGGTTATCAAGCAGAAGTACACGTTTCTGGTTATCACGAATTTTCTTTTCGTTGTCAGTTATTTCACGCAGTATTTTGTTTTTACGGCGAAACATACGAACGAACTCCAGGACATTGTGAAAGGAAGGCTTGGTTGTGTTGTCCATTATTCTACCCTTAGTCATATCTGAAATGTGATTCATTAAACAATACAGGTTAACCATGACTGCCGACAAGCAATTCCGCCGGTTTTCTGCGGTTTTCTTCAGTGTAGCGTATTTCTGAGCGGAATTGTTTCAGCTAATATAAATTCCGCACAAATTACCGCCATTTTGTGAGATCTGCCATCAAATCGTATTGCCGGGATAATCAGGACTGAAATTGGTATTTTTTCCCCGATTTGCTACCCTGTAGCCCATCATTTATCAGAAAACGGGCCATACGGTGTCTTCAGCACAATTTTTCTTTCACGATTACGAAACCTTCGGGCAGGATCCTGCCGGTGACCGCCCGGCGCAGTTTGCCGGTGTCCGCACGGACAGTGAATTCAATATTATCGCCGACCCGGTGATCGCCTACTGCGCCCCGGCGGATGATTATCTGCCGCAGCCCGCTGCGGTGATGATAACCGGCATCACGCCGCAGGAAGCCCTGCAGAAAGGGGTTAATGAAGCGCAGTTTGCCAAGCTGATTCATGACACCTTTACACAGCCGGACACCTGTATTCTCGGCTATAACAGCATTCGTTTTGATGATGAAGTCACCCGTAATATTTTCTACCGGAATTTTTACGACCCGTATGCCTACAGCTGGATGAACCGCAATTCCCGCTGGGATCTGATCGATATCACCCGCGCCTGCTATGCGCTGCGTCCGGACGGTACAAACTGGCCGGAAAATGACGAAGGGCTGCCGAGCTTTAAGCTGGAACACCTGACTGCCGCCAACGGTATCGCCCATGAAAATGCCCACGATGCGATGGCGGATGTGTATGCCACCATTGCCATGGCAAAACAGCTGCGCGGCGCACAGCCGCGTCTGTTCGATTATTTCTTCACTCTGCGCGATAAACGCAAACTCGCGGCACTGATTGATATTCCGTCCATGAAACCGCTGGTGCATATCTCCGGAATGTTCGGGGCTGTCCGCGCCAATACCAGCCTGGTGGCCCCGCTGGCATGGCATCCGGATAACCGCAATGCCGTGATTATGTGTGATCTCGCCGGTGACCTGACCCCGCTGCTGACACTGGATGCAGATACGCTGCGCGAACACCTGTACACCCGCCGTGATGAACTGCCGGAAGGCGCGTCCCCGGTACCGCTCAAACTGGTGCATATCAATAAGTGCCCGATCCTGGCACCGGAAAATACCCTGCGCCCGCAGGATGCACAGCGTATCGGGCTGGATAAAGACCTGTGTGCCCGTAATGCAGAACTGTTGCATCAGCATCCGGAGATCCGCGAGAAAGTCGTGGCTGTTTTTGCACAACCGCGTGAGTTTCCGCCGCAGAATGATGTGGACCGCATGATTTATCAGGGCTTTTTCAGTGATTCGGATAAAGCGGCCATGACCATTATCCGCGAGACGGATCCGAAAAACCTGCCGGCACTGGCACTGAGCTATCAGGATGCCCGCCTGCCGGAGTTACTGTTCCGCTACCGCGCCCGGAATTTCCCCGGCACACTGGATGAACATGAGCAGCAGCGCTGGCTTGCCCATCGCCGTGAGGTCTTTAATCAGGATAATTTAACCCGTTATTTTGAGCAGATTGGTGAAATGATGCAGGAATATCAGCATGATGCGAACAAGACAGAACTACTGAAGAAGCTGGTGCAGTACGCGCAGCACCTGGCGCAGTAATCAGAACAGACCGCCGGGAGGGAGATTCCCGGCGGTAAAATCATCCCGCTTTATTGGCGGTATAGAACACCCGGCACAGGGATTCCCTGTACTTCTGACAAACAGAGACCAGCCGCGTGCGGCTCTCTGTATCCCGCCCCAGTTCTTTCAGCACCCCTTTGGTGATCAGTGAATCCGCACTGCTGTGCTTAATGCCGATACTGACATTTTCATCACGGGCATTCAGGATATACACAATCAGCGCCCGCTCATCCGTGCTGAGGTTATGCAGCACCTCTGCTTTATGGCACTTGACCGGAACCGCTTTGCCGAAGGCATTTTTGAGTCTTTTAAACATAATCATCAGTAAACAGGGAGAAAAGCTGATTATAGTGAATTTAATCCCTTATTAACATTACTGATTTATACGGAAAGCGAGTAAAAAAAATCCGGTTACAGCCATAACCGGATTTTTTGTTCACCTGAAAGATCACTTCTGATGCTGACTACAGCCGCATCCTTCCCCCCAATATTTTAATTTACTGGTTTTGCCCAGTCCCGGGTTCAGGGTGTTGGTCGGATCGGTAGCTTTATAGAAGGCTTTCAGCTGTGGTTTGGCTTTATACAGATGGCCGACATTATGCTCTGCCGGATATTCCGCCCCGCGCGTGTTAAGGATTTCCAGCATTTCCTCTTTCAGCGCATGCGGATCCACGCCTTTCTTCACAATATAGTCCTGATGGAAAACGTGGCATAAAAAATGTCCGTAGTAGAGTTTATGCACCAGTTTGCTCTCAATTTCGGGCGGCAGAACTTCCAGCCACGCCTGATCATTACGGCGCAGTGCAATATCCAGTGCGAGGATATCTTCCACTTTGCTGCTGTTGACCGCGTGATAACGGATGGCGGCACCAGCGGCCACAAAGCGGTGCAGGAAAGCATCCGCCCCCTCTTTGGCATCACACTCAAAGAAAGCACCCTCTGCATTGTCAAAGAAAGTGCTCAGCCAGCGGCGGGCTTCATCGATTCCCTCTCCGGCCATTTTCAGCATCAGGTGATGCTCATATTTATCACGGTACTCTTCCATCCGGCGCGGCAGATGGTTCGGCCACAGATGACTGAATAACTGCATTGTGCGGTCAATCAGGTTTTTCGGCAGCAGCGGAATTTTATTGAAAACAGCATCCATCCGCCCTTTGATAGTGAACAGCTTCGGCATTTTTTCAGTGCCGAGTTTATCAATCATCAGGAAGCTGTCTTTACCGTAAACTTTTGCGATGTCATAACATTCGCGGTGCATATATTCACCGGCCACCGGCAGATGCTCAAACTCCGCGAGAATATGACGGCGGATGTCTTCCAGCACAGAAGGCGTATTGGTGCCGATATAGAAAACTTTGCTCTCTCCCTGAGACGGGAAAGTATCAAGGCGCACCGCAAACACCACCAGCTTACCGGCACAGCCGGAGGCTTCAAACAGGCGGCGTTCGTCGGCGTTGAAACGGGACGGGGTGTCCGCATCCACATCACGGATACGCTGATGATAATCATGGTCAGAGGCCGGTTTATCCGTGTCCTCAATATCTGCATCCTGATACTGCCGGTATTCCAGGCAATTCAGAATCTCTTCCGGGGTGGATCCCAAATCAATCCCCAGATGGTTAACCAGCTCTGCGCTGCCGTCCGCATTGACGCGGCCGTACAGCGCCAGTTCGGTATAAGCGGGACCGCGCTGCACCAGAGAACCGCCGGAGTTATTACAAATCCCGCCGACCACCGATGCCCCGATACAGGAAGAACCAATGACGGAATGCGGCTCACGGCCCAGCGGTTTCAGTACTTTTTCCAGATGCCACAGGGTACTGCCCGGCAGTGCCACCACCTGCTGCTGTTTTGTCAGTACCTGAATTTTATCCAGACGCAGTGTGCTGATAATGATAATTTCGCGGTCATAATCATCCCCGCTCGGGGTGGAGCCTTCGGTCAGACCGGTATTGGCCGCCTGCATGATCACAATTCTGTCAGCTTCAACAGCGGCTTTAAACACCTGCCACAGTTCATACAGCGTGCCGGGGAACACCACCGCCAGCGCGCTGCCTTCTCCGGAACGGAAGCCTTTGCGGTATCGCTCCGTCTTACGCGGCTCTGTTAAAATGTGTTTGTGACTGACAATATCTGTCAGTGCCTGAATAAGACGTGCGCCGTCAGGTTGTTGATTGTTGATCATACTTTACCCCGATTCAGATTACTTATTGTTCATTAAGTAATTATGCCTCTTATCTTATTTATAATACAAATACTATTTTTAACAAATTTAACAGATTAACCACGAATCCGGCTTATCTGAACAGGTTGATCAGCAGCGTCACCATCATAATCCCGACTGTCAGGATCAGGATTTTACGGACAATTTCTCCGTTGGTGCGGATAGCATGCTGACTGCCGAGGTGATTCCCGAGCAGACTGGCGGCGATCATCGGGATACTGAGCAGAAACGCGATATGCCCGGCCATAATAAAGGCGACCAGTCCGCCGACATTCGACGCCAGGTTAAAGATTTTTGAAGTGGCGGAGGATTTCAGTAAATCGAGGTTATTGATCAGAAACAGACAGATAATAAAGATACTGCCGGTGCCCGGCCCGAAAAAGCCGTCATAGAAACCGACAATAAAGCAGGTGAAAAAGACCAGCCATACGGATTTGCGCACGGCACTGCCCTGTTGCGCACCACCAAGTTTGCCTTTAAAAAAGGCCGCCAGCAGGCCGATCGGCAGCATACAGATAATAATATAGGTAATCGTTTCAGACGGCAGATATATAATCGCTTTCGCGCCCACCCAGGCCCCGAAGAATGATGAAATAATCCCGGCCGGAATTATCTGCCAGTAAACCGATTTGTTTTTAATGAAATTAGAAATCGCTGCCAGCGTACCGACAGAGCTCACCAGTTTTTCCTGTCCCAGCGCCATATGCGGCGGCAGGCCGGTCAGCATAAAGGCGGGGATCAGAATCAGCCCTGCACCGCCGGCAATGGAATCAATATACCCGGCCACAAAAGAGGCGATGACCAGCAGTGCCAGTCCCGCATAAAAATAGTCTGCCATCAGACTGTGTTCAATATACATCCGCATCCCTTAATTATTATCATTTTCTATACTTTCAGCGGGTTACTATACGCGATTACACATAAAAAAACGGCGCACAGAATCAAACTGTGCGCCGTTTTCACGACATAACTGCTTAAAGACTTACTGTTCCGGCATCTGCGGCATCGGACGGCGGAAACGGCGGGTCAGCCATAACATATAGATCAGACCCAGTGCGCCCCAGCTCAGACCCAGTTCCATCGATTTCGCATCAAGGTTGAACCAGAGCACGGTCACTGTCGCGGCACCGATAATCGGCAGCAGCAGATAGTTGATCTGGTCGCCCAGCGTCTTGTTACGGCGCTCGCGGATGTAGAACTGTGAAATCACAGACAGGTTAACGAAGGTGAACGCCACCAGTGCCCCGAAGTTAATCAGCGCGGTTGCGGTAACCAGATCAAACCAGACTGCACTCAGCGCCAGCACCCCCACCAGCAGCACGTTCAGTGCCGGGGTACGCCATTTCGGATGCACGTAGCCGAAGAATTTCTCCGGGAACACGCCGTCACGGCCCATCACATACATCAGACGGGATACCCCTGCCTGTGCCGCCATACCGGAAGCCAGTACGGTCACGCAGGAGAACACCAGAATGATGGACTGGAAGAAGGCACCGGCCACCATGTACATAATTTCAGGCTGTGACTCTTCCGGATTGTTGAAACGGGATACATCCGGGAAATAGAGCTGCAGGAAATAAGACACCGCGATAAAGATCAGACCACCAATCAGTGCGGTCAGGAAAATCGCTTTCGGGATCACTTTCCCGGCATTCGGTGTTTCTTCTGACAGTGAGCTGATACCGTCAAATCCTAAGAAGGAGAAGCACAGTATGGTCGCCCCGCTTATCATCGGGATCAGTTCCGCATCAATGGAAGCAAACGGACGGAAGGAGAGCAGCGTACCCGCCCCTTCACCCGCAGACACACCACGGACCAGCAGACCGACAAACACAATCATCACAGCAACCTGTACCAGTACAATCCCGGTATTGAGGTTTGCCACAACATTGATGCCGCGCAGGTTAAATAATGTCATCAGGAAAACCAGGCCCGCGACGAAAATCCATGGCGGACAGTCAGGGAAGATTGCCTGAAGATAAATTTTTGCCAGCAGAATGTTGATCATCGGCATGAACAGGTAGTCCAGCAGCGATGACCAGCCAACCATAAAGCCGATATGCGGACTCATGGATTTCTGGGCATAGGTATACGCCGAGCCTGCGGACGGGAACCGTTTAACCAGTTTTCCGTAACTCAGCGCAGTAAAAAGAATGGCTGTCAGTGCGATAGCATAAGAGGTCGCAACATGACCGCTGGTAATTTCGGACACAATCCCGAACGTATCAAAGATAGTCATCGGCTGCAGGTACGCAAGCCCCATCATGACAACCTGAACGAGGGTAAGTGTTTTTGCGAGTTGTACGCGGTTATTGGCAGCTGTACGGTTCAGGCCAATATCGAGGGCGGTATTATCCGACATGAGCGAATCCTCCCGTAACACCGACAATCATACTGATACTACTATCAGATGGCGTGTTACCGGGAAGACTTCGCATCTGCCTGTAGGCAGTGAAGTAAGAAGGGGTTTGGAGTGCTGAGCAGGAGCGCCGTGCTCCGTAGTCGTCGTTGCAGCAGCCAGCGCCGATTGGCACAGGTGCAAAAGTGAAAAATTGCGCCATTTATCGCATCCTCATACCGGTGTTTATCGTCCGGTGTAATTCAGTAAACAGTTATCCGGCCTATCGGCCCCTTTTTTTGTCGGTGACAATATTTTAGTGCAAAAAAAAAACCGATGCGTATAAATGCATCAGTTATTTTTTTGGATGGCGCATTCTGCACCCCTCAGTCATAAATTTCAAGCTTTGTTCGCCCTGATCCGGTAATTTTTTTACATACCGCTTTACCGGCAGAATTTCTGTGATGAAACTTTGAATATTTATAGCTGAAACGTTAAAAAATCCGGCTGTTCGTGTGTTTTCCAGTCACTCTGCCTGCCATAAAAAAACACGGCGCCCTGAAAAGGACGCCGTGTTTCGGCACATAATAATGAATGATGGTTACATCAGAAGTTATAATTCAGGCCGATATTGTAACGGCGGCCGTCGAGTGTGGCGCCGTAGTTTTCATTATTAATACGGCGATCCAGTACGTTATACACACCCGCCACAAAGTTCAGGTCTTTATTCAGCTGATAGCTGCCGCCGATATCCACGGTAGCATAAGAGCCGGTTCCTGTTGCCATGCTGGTACGGGACAGGTAATCGGAGGTTTTGCCGCGGAAGTTAATCCGGCTCCAGGTTTTGATATCCTGCGTGGTATCCCAGTTCAGTGTCGCGTTAGCCATATGTTTCGGCATCTTATTCAGCGGTTTACCTTTGAAAGTACCACTCTTCTGCTCGGAATCGGTGAAGGTATAGTTCGCTGACAGATCCACAGATTCCACAATCTGCCAGTTCATAATCGCTTCCACACCGCGCATATTGGCTTTATCGACGTTGATACGGTCACTGATGAAATCGTAAGTGTTGTTATCCGGATCTTTTTCCGTACAGATAGTATTAGTTCCTGTACCACAACGGCGGATTTCAGTGATCTTATCTTTAAAGTCAGTGTTAAAGACCGTCAGGCTCATATTGAGGTTATCCTGATTGTTCCACAGCACACTGATCTCTTCGGTAACACTTTTCTCCGGTTTCAGATCCGGGTTGCCGAAAATAACACCGTTCAGACTGCCGCCGCCGGTCACCTGTCCCCAGGATGCCGTTGCCTGACGCAGATCCGGTGAGCGGTAACCGGTGGACACACCACCTTTCACTGTCCAGCTCTCATCCAGATGCCACACGCCGTAAACACGCGGTGTCCAGTGCGTACCGAAGTTTTCATCCTTATCCATACGCAGACCGCCGGTCAGAGTGAAATCATTGGTCAGCGCCCAGTCATCCTCTGCGAACAGTGCCCAGCTGTAGCGATCGAGTTTATTGCCGGCTAATTTATTACCCTGATCTTTCAGCTCTTCGAAACGGTACTGACCGCCGAGGCTCAGCATATGGTCGCCGAGCGGCATAACAGTCTGGTTACGGGCGATAGTGTCGTAATACTCCATATTACGGCCCGGGTTTTTGGTTTCATTACGCTGAACATAGCTGTTCATGCTGCCCCAGTCATAGTTACCGTCATGGGTAATCGCATATTGCGACATCTCATACTTGCTGAAGCTGCTTTCTTTACTGCGCGCAGAGGCACTTTTCCCGAGACGGGAATCACGATGCTGATTATCTTTTTTGAAATCAAAATCGATGCTGTTCTGCTCATCCGGCGTTAATGTCAGTGTACCGCCGCCGCTGGTCATAATCTGGCGGTTAAAGCCGTTCGCAAAATTATCTTCCCCGCGATGAGAATACTGGCCATTCACTTTCATGCTCAGCAGGTTATCCACCAGCGGACCGGCGGCAAAGAAGCTGCCCTGCCCGGTGTTACCGCTGTCTTTGCGTTCGGTAATGGTTGCATCTGTCCGGACGCTCGCATGCCACTCACCCTGCGCTTTCCGCGTGATAATATTGATAACCCCGCCCATGGCATCCGAACCATACAGTGAAGACATCGGTCCGCGCACCACTTCAATGCGATCAATCGCAGTCAGCGGCGGCAACCATCCCTGTTCAATTCCGGAGTTATCACTATTAGGGCGCGTTTCGCGGCTGGCAACCCGTTTCCCGTCCACGAGGATCATGGTGTACTTCGGATCCATCCCGCGGATACTGATATCTGACGAGCTGCCGCCGCCGGTGACCACAACACCCGGCACATCTTTCAGGGCATCAGTCACATCGCGGTAGGCTTTATCTTCCAGTTGTTCGCGTGAAACAACGGAAATAGTCGCCGCAGCATCCTCAATTTTCTGCTGGAAGCCGGATGCGGTGGTAACCACAATCACGTCTTCTTTATTTGCAGCCTGAGCAGCCATAACCTGAGCGGCGAGTGCTGCCATAACACATACCGCCACTTTTCGTTTTGAAAAAATAACCATTCTTTTGATTCTCCAAGAGATAATATATTTATGGACAATCGACATTCGCTCTCAGGGATTTATATCCCTTTTTTTAAATAATAATGACCCTGCCATTGCAGGCATCCGTCATTATTTTATTATTACCTTTTATAAGGCTATTTGTTTTTATAAAAATAAATTATACAGAAAACAATGGATTATCAGTGCATAAAATATATGCAGCATGCAGATAATCACCCTCTGCGGAAATATATTCCGCAGAGAATAAAAAAGAATATGTAATATAAACCGGTTTTATTATGCCAGTGTCGCAACCGCGCGCGGCACCAGACCATCAATAACAACATGCGGCACAGACTGCGAGCAGTGCTCAATACGGCCGCGCACACCATAAACGGTTGCCAGGCTGTCCGGCGTAATAACCGCTTCCGGATCCCCTTCCGCAATTAAATTCCCGTCTTTCAGCATTAATATATGATCACCGTGACGCAGTGCGATATTAATATCGTGCACAACAACCACCGTAATAATATTCCGGCGCTGGGTTTCACGGCGTACCAAATCCATTACGTGATACTGATAATTTAAATCCAGCGCACTCAGTGGCTCATCCAGTAATAACAGTGTCGGCTGACGGATTAAGGATTGTGCCAGCCCGACTAATTGTTTCTGACCGCCGGATAACTGATCCAGATAATTCAGCGCCAGATGTTCAATGCCTAATTGTGACAGCAGAGACATCACTTCCTGCTCACTGTCGCGGTCAGAAATACCGCCTGAAGCCCGCTGTGCAACAATCACGGATTCCAGCACATGCAGGTGCACCCCGGCAGGCAGTGTCTGCGGCAGATAAACCACCTGCTTCGCGCGTTCGGCAAAGTTCATCCGCGTCAGGTCATGGCCGTCGAGCAGTAACTGCCCCTCAGCCTTGTTCAACCCGGCCAGGGAGCGCAGCAGGGTCGATTTCCCGCTGCCGTTCGGCCCGAGCAGCACGGTGATTTTACCGCGCGGCAGAGGCTCAACATTCAGGTCTTCAATGATTTTCCGTTTCGGATAACCGGCATTGAAGTGTTTAATCTGTAACCCGCTCTGAGCAGACATTGCATTCAAATCCATCTTACATGCTCCCTTTATGACGCAGGATCATGCTCAGGAAGAACGGCACACCTACCAGTGATGTCACAATACCGACCGGAATAATCACGCCCGGAATCAGGTTTTTCGAGGCAATGGATGCCATCGACAATACCAGCGCCCCGATTAATGCACTCGCCGGCAGATAGAAACGGTGATCCTCACCGAACATCATGCGGGCAATGTGCGGCGCGACCAGGCCGATAAACGCAATCGGGCCGACAAAAGCCACCGCCAGCGCGGTCAGAATACTGATGCGCAGCAACGTACCGAGACGCAGACGGCGCACGTTAATACCAAAACTGACAGCGCGATCTTCACCGAGGCGCAGTGCGGTCAGCTTCCATGAGTTACTCATGGAAATCGGCAGCAGAATGGCAAAGGCCAGTGTCATCACACCCAGTTTCACCCAGGTGGCACGCGCCAGGCTGCCCATCGTCCAGAAAACCAGCCCCTGTAAGGTATCTTCCGTGGCGATAAACTGCATCATTGATACCAGCGCGTTAAAGGTAAAGACCATTGCGATACCGAATAACACCACACCGGAGGTTGCCACTCGTGTCCAGCGGGTGATGCCGTCGAGCATCAGCGCGGAAAACAGGGCAAAAATAAAGGCGTTCGCGGAGACAAACCACTGATCCGGTACGCCCGGAATACCAATCCCGAGGACTATCGCCAGCGCCGCACCAAACGATGCGGCGTTGGAAACGCCGAGGGTAAACGGACTCGCCAGCGGGTTATTGAGGATGGTCTGCATCTCTGCCCCGGCAAGACCGAGAGACATGCCGACCACCACAGCCATCAGGGCATACGGCAGACGTATTTCCCAGACAATCACACGGGTGCCCGCTGATACACTTTCCGGCGACACCAGGGTCTGCCAGAGTGCATCAAGGGTCAGCCCGGACGGCCCCATGGTGAAATCGAGCACCACGGTGCAGAGTATTACCGCAACCACCGCAAACATCCACATCAGCCGCCTGCGCAGTACACGCCGGTAATGTGATTTCACATCACAGCTTAATTCACTGCCTGCCTGTTCCGGCTTCGTCTGTAGCATTGCTTCTGTGGTAATACTCATTATTCAAATACCTGCTGACTACTTAAAATTATTTACCGCTGACCCAGTATGTGCCGGTTGGTTCGACAGCCAGGAACTGACTGTACATTTCATCCATGGTTTTCTTCGGATCCAGATCTTTAAACTGTTCCGGATAGAACCACTTGGCAAAGGCCTGCGCGGCAATCACGTTATAAGGTGAGTTATAATAGTTGTGCCAGATAGCATAGTCACGCCCTTCTTTCACTGCGGTCAGGGTATTGATGCCCTTACGCTCAGTAATGGCTTTCAGGCTGACTTTGGCATCCGCTTCTGTTGCCTGCGCACCCAGCTGAACACCCGCATCGGTGCTGCCCGGGGCTTTCGCGCCGCTGACCAGATAAATATCCGGATCCGCTGCAATCACTTTTTCCAGGTTCATCGTACCCAGTGGTGTCGGCAGAACCTCTTTGGCGATGTTTTTACCGCCCGCCAGGTCGATAAAGTTACCGAGGTTACCGTTACCGGCAGTACCGCAGCAGTCAGGGAATGCCCCGGCGCGCAGATCGATAAAGACGGTCGGCTTTTTATCTTCCGGGATTTTGTCTGTCACGTCAGTGACTAACTTCATCTGCTTCTGATAGAAATCTTCAAAGGCTTTGGCTTTTTCTTCGCGGTGCAGCACTTTACCCAGCACACGCATACCCGGCAGGGTGTTTTTCAGCGGTTCGTTGCGGAAATCCACAAAGACAACCGGGATACCGGCTTTTTCCAGCTGACCGACCAGCTCGCTGTTTTTACCCGGTCCGTGACCGGCCAGACCGAAAATTGCCACATCCGGATTGAGGGTTAATACTTTTTCTGCACTGACGCTGTCCTCTGTCGTGTTACCGATCAGCGGGATCTTGTCGATTTCCGGGAATTTAGCTTTGTAGACAGCATAAGACTGCGGGTCGAGTTTGCGGAAGTCACCCTGCCAGCCGGCAATACGTGCCAGTGGTTTGTCCCCTTCCAGCAATGCCACCGCGTGGATCATACGCCCTTCCCCTAACAGGATGCGCTCCACTTTTTCCGGTACTTCCACTGTACGTCCTGCGGCATCAACTACTGTTTCTGCCCATGCTGCACTGCTCATCAGAACAGCCCCTGCTGCCAGGCTCATGGTCAGCCCTTTTGCTACAGATACTAATTTCACGTTACCGACTCCTGTTATCTGTCAGAAATTGGCGTTAACAATAAAGCAAATAAGAACTCTTATCAATACGGAATAATTATCTTCCTCATTACAATATTCGTTATCATCAGGTGATAGCGATATATCGAAAGATAATCTGTAAGTGATATTCATTATTAACAGATAAAACGACTGACTTAACGGATAAACACAGTTTCAACCCGTGGATACCCCCGCGAAGCCTGTAACGACAAACATAAAAAAAACCTGACCAGGATCGTCAGGTTTTTTATCAATTTACGTGATATGTCACAAAACCGGGTCACACAGCCTTATTTATGGCTGGCCGGAAAGTCCATTTCGCCGTAGCGGACAAACTTAGTACGCTTAACAATTTTATAACCAAACCAGATGGCGAAGAACAGCGGCAGACCGATATAGGTCGCGACCACACCCACCCAGTCAATCTGATCCTGCAGGAAGGCTTCATAGTTCTGGCCGAGCGTGATGGTCAGGCACAGAATAAAAGCGAAGATCGGGCCGACCGGGAAGAAACCGGAGCGGTACGGCAGATCGTTCAGGTCATAGCCCTGCTTAATATAGCCTCTGCGGAAACGGTAGTGGCTGATGGCAATCCCCAGCCAGGCGATAAAGCCGGTCATCCCCGAGGCATTCAGCAGCCACAGATACACGGACTGGTTACCGAACATCGATGTCAGGAAGCAGAGCGCAGCAATCACCGTCGTGGCAATCAGCGCGTTACGCGGCACACCGCCTTTGGACAGTTTGGCAAACAGTTTCGGTGCTTTGCCGGATTTTGCCAGGGTGTACAGCATACGGGTGGAGGCATACATCCCGGAGTTACCCGCAGACAGTACCGCTGTCAGGATAACCGCGTTCATCACCGCTGCGGCAGAGAGCAGACCGGCGCGTTCAAAGACCAGGGTGAACGGACTGACGCTGATATCGGTTTCATCATTACGCAGCAGGTTCGGGTCGGTGTACGGGATAATCAGGCTGATCACCAGAATCGCCAGCACATAGAACAGCAGGATACGCCAGAACACCTTACGCACTGCTTTCGGAATATTTTTGGCCGGATCTTTGGATTCACCGGCAGCGATACCGATAAGTTCTGTTCCCTGGAAGGAGAAGCCGACAATCATTGCCACCCCGATCATTGCGGCAAACCCGCCCTTGAACGGTGCCTCGCCGACAGTCCAGTTATGCCAGCCAGCACCCTCACCGCCTTTCATAATGCCGGTGATCATCATCACGCCGACAACAATAAACAGGATAACGGTACTGACCTTAATTAAGGAGAACCAGTATTCCGCCTCACCGAATCCTTTTACAGAGATAAAGTTAAGCAGGAACATGATGGCGAGGAACGCCGCACTCCAGACCCAGCCCGGGATCTGATCCGCCGGGAACCAGTAGGTCATCACCAGCTGTGCTGCCACCAGGTCAACCGCGATAGTCACCGCCCAGTTGTACCAGTAGTTCCAGCCCAGTGCGAAACCGAAGCCTTCATCCACATATTTGGCGCCGTAAGTGGCAAATGAACCCGATACCGGCATATAGGCCGCGAGTTCGCCGAGGCTGGTCATCAGGAAATAGACCATCAGGCCGATAATGGCATAGGTTAACAGCGCCCCGCCGGGACCGGCCTGGGCAACAGTGGCACCGGAAGCGACAAACAGCCCCGTACCGATAGATCCGCCGATGGCGATCATCGCCAGATGGCGCGCCTTTAATTCACGGCGCAGTGTCTGCGGTTGTTCACCCGCGATTTGATTTGCTTGCTGAGACATTACAATCCTGTTTCATGTAGTTATTTTCATCCACTGAGCGTGATTGTAGCGAAATCCCGGGACTGTACCCAGCAAATATGCGGCATTATAAGATACCTGCATAATCGCTGCGGAATTATAAGCACCCGGCTTATAATTTGCCTCAGCTGCCCGCCGGAAACCGGCGGCAGAAGAAACAGATGCCGCGTCAGCGGCAATAGGTCAGGAAGGTATTGAGGGCGTTGGAGATATGTTTCTGACGGTGATAAATCCGGAAAAGTGTGCGGTTGAGGGTAAGCCCGGCAATCTTCACCTCTGACAACAGCCCGTTACTCAGCTGTTCGGCAATCACCCGCCGCGACAGACAACTGACCCCGCGCCCGAAGCGTACCGCGTGTTTGACGGCCTCGGAATTCCCCAGCTCCATTTCCACGCGGAAACCCGGCAGACGGTTAAAGAGGATCTGATCCAGCACTTCCCGCGTACCCGAGCCGCGTTCACGCAGAACCCAGGCCACATTTTTCAGATCATCAGGAGTCACATTGCTTTTCTGACTGAGCGGATTATCCGGGCTGCAGAAAATCACCAGCTCATCTTCCAGCCACGGCTCGGTAATCAGTTCCGGGGAATGGCAGACCCCTTCGATAAGCCCCATATCCGCGCGGAACTCCAGCACAGCTTTAATCACTTCCTCAGTATTAGCGATAAATAATTCAACCGGTGTATTTTCATGCACTGCACGGTATGCCCCCAGCATTTCCGGCAGCATATAGTTGCCGATGGTGGTACTGGCCGCAAAACGCAATGCCCCCGCATCGGTTTTAAACAGCTGTTCAATTTCGCCGGCCTGCTCGAGCAGGGCAATGGCTTTCGGATACAGCAGCCGCCCGTGCTCATTGGTCACCAGCCGTTTACCGACCCGGTCAAACAGCTGAACATTCAGCTGATTTTCCAGATCCGTCAGAGAAGCGCTCACGGCAGACTGTGAAAGCGCCAGCTGCTGGGAAGCTTGTGTCGTCGAACCGGACTTCTGAACTTCTGTAAAGACTTCGAGCTGTCTCAGTGTGATGCGCATGGCAAAGCGCTCCCTTATTTTATCCCGATTATTATCATCATATTAACATTATACTTATAATTTAACATTGCCATTACCGCTAACCTGATTTTTAGGTTGATTATAGAATTATTATGAATTTTAAAAATATTACGCTTTCCGCTATGCTTTGCACATCGTTATTCCTTTTTGTGAGTTACTTATGTCTGAAAGTCATATCAAAACCGAAAAAGCCCGCTGCACAGCAAAACCGATGTGGCTGAGACTGCTTCCGGGCTTTGTCCTGGCGGGGGTTCTGACCACCGCCGCTATGCTGCTCGGGGAAATGCCCTGGTTTATTAACCTCGGGCTGGGCGCACTGACACTGGCTATTCTGCTGGGGATTATTGCCGGTAATACCGTTTACCCGCATATCAAACCGCAGTGCGAAGCCGGGGTGGGGTTTGCCAAACACTATTTTTTACGGGCGGGGATCATCCTGTACGGCTTCCGTCTGACATTTCAGCAGATTGCCGATGTCGGGATCAGCGGCGTGATTATTGATGCGGTAATGCTGACCAGCACCTTCCTGATCGCCATGTATATCGGCCGTAAATGGTTCGGGCTGGACAGAGAAACCGTCATTCTGATTGGTGCCGGCAGCAGTATCTGTGGTGCGGCAGCAGTGATGGCCACTGAGCCGGTGGTTAAAGCACCGGCAAGTAAAGTGGCGGTTGCGGTCTCCACCGTGGTAATTTTCGGCACCATCGGCATCTTCCTGTACCCGTGGCTGTTCCATCTCAATGCCGCGCTGGGCTGGCTGCCGTTCACCGACATGAGTTTCGGGGTATATGCCGGGTCTTCTGTGCATGAAGTGGCTCAGGTGGTGGCGATTGGTCACACCATCAGCCCGGATGCGGAAAACAGTGCCGTGATCAGTAAAATGATCCGCGTGATGATGCTGGCACCGTTCCTGCTGATCCTGTCTCAGTATCTGAGCCGTCAGAAAAGCAGTACCGGGGGCGCGGCGAAGGAAAAATCCAAAATCACTATCCCGTGGTTTGCCGTCTTCTTTATTCTGGTGGCCGGATTTAACTCCTTCCATCTGATCCCGGAAATCATTGTCCGCCAGATTATTGTGCTCGATACCATTCTGCTGGCGATGGCAATGGTGGCACTCGGCCTGACCACTCACGTCAGTGCTATCCGCCAGGCCGGTATCAAACCGATGCTGATGGCGCTGGTACTGTTCGGCTGGCTGATTGGCGGCGGTGCGGCAATTAACCTGCTTATCCCGCTGATCACCGGCTGATCCCCCCTTCTTTACTGTGATATCCCGGTTGTGCGGCCGGGATATCCTGTCACTGCATTCTCCGGTTCCTTATGCCATAATCGGCACAAAGAAGGAGAAAAACCAATGAAATATGTCGGAGCACACGTCAGCGCCGCCGGTGGTGTTGATCAGGCGGTTATCCGTGCGCATGAACTGGGCGCCACAGCCTTTGCCCTGTTCACTAAAAACCAGCGCCAGTGGAAAGCGGCGCCCCTGCCGGAAAACATCATCGCGGCCTTTAAGGCCAACTGCAAAAAATACGGCTACGGCCACGGGCAGATCCTGCCCCACGACAGCTATCTGATTAACCTCGGCCATCCGGAAACGGAAGCACTGGAAAAATCCCGCGAGGCATTTCTCGATGAATTGCAGCGCTGTGAACAGCTCGGGATCGACCGTCTGAATTTTCATCCCGGCAGCCACCTCAATAAGATTGAGGAAAAGGCTTGTCTGGCGCGGATCGCGGAATCCATTAATATTGCGCTGGATAAAACCAGCGGTGTGATTGCCGTGATTGAAAATACCGCCGGACAGGGCAGCAACCTCGGGTTCCGCTTTGAGCAGCTGGCCGCCATTATTGAGGGTGTGGAGGATAAATCCCGCGTTGGCGTCTGTATCGATACCTGCCACGCGTTTGCCGCCGGGTATGATCTGCGGACACCGGAAATCTGCAAAGCCACCTTTGCGGATTTTGAAAGCATTGTCGGGTTTGAGTATCTGAAGGGCATGCACCTGAATGATGCAAAAAGTGAGTTCGCCAGCCGCGTTGACCGCCACGATAGCCTCGGTCAGGGTAAAATCGGCAATGCGCCGTTTGAGTTTATTATGAAAGATAAACGGTTCGACGGCATCCCGATGGTGCTGGAAACCGTGAATCCGGATATCTGGGCGCAGGAAATTGCCTGGCTGAAATCGCTGGAGAAATAACCCGGGTTATACCACCGGGCTGAGTTTGATTTTTGCCATCATTGCAGCCAGTTCAGCGCGGTCACGGACACCGACGCCGGGCTGGCTCACTGCCAGTGCAGACACCGCTGTCGCCATCCGCAGTGTGTGTTCGCTGCTCTGGCTCATCAGCAGGCCGTATACCAGGCCGCCGACCATTGAATCCCCTGCCCCGACAGTACTCACCACCTCACAATGCGGCGGCAGTGCGCGCCAGGCACCGGAGGCATTCACCCACAGCGCCCCTTCCTGTCCCAGCGAAATCACCACATGGGCAATGCCTTTGTCCCGCAGGGCATGGGCGGCGTCAATCACATCTTTCAGTTCCGGCAGCGGTTTACCCGCCCAGATCTCAAGTTCATGACGGTTGGGCTTCACCAGCCACGGTGTGGCTTTCAGACCTGCCACCAGCGCCTCACGGCTGCTGTCAAAAATAATGCACGGGCACAGCTGACGCAGGCGGCTCATCCAGGTGGTGAACCACGCCGGATCCACGCCTTCCGGCAGACTGCCGCTGACCACCACCATATCGAACTGCCCGAGCCAGGTCAGCGAATCGGCCATAAACTTCTGCCACTCGCTTTCGGTGATACGGAAACCGGAAAAATTCAGATCCGTCACCGCGCCGCTGTTTTCGGTCAGTTTCACGTTGATCCGCGTGCGCCCCGGGATCACATGGAAGCGGTTTGCCAGCCCGTTTTCACTGAAAAAATGCTGAAATTCTTCCTGATTATCTTTTCCCAGAAAGCCGCTGACAGTTACATCCACCCCGAGGTCGCGCAGAACTTTGGCGACATTAATGCCTTTTCCCGCAGGATGTAACCCGACCGTTCTGACACGGTTCACCTCGCCCGGGACAAGGGACGGACACATCCCCACAAGGTCATAGGCCGGATTTAAGGTAATTGTGGCTACTCGACGGGTCATCAGCCGGGTGCTCCCTCTGTTATTTTTGGCTAACGGGTTATAATCATTAGTAATATTGTGCAGCATGATACAACAGCTGCTTTTGAATCGTTTCAGTTATAACACAGACAGGCAGATATTCTATGCTCTGAATCATTCATTTTGCAGGAAGATATTGTCAAAAACAGACAGGCTGTCACTCCGGCGCACGGAAGTGTACCATAGCGCCCGCAATCTGATTAAAAAGAAGGAAAAAATAATGTCAGTCGTCGTCGGTACCGGGGTGGTTATTGTCAACAGCAAAGGTGAGGTGCTGCTGGGTAAACGCAGCGGTAAACATGCGCCATACTGGTCCATTTTCGGGGGACATGTTGATCCCGGTGAAACCTTTGAAGCCTGCGCTATCCGTGAAATTCAGGAAGAGATCGGCATTACCCTTACTGATCCGAAAGTTATCGGGCTGTGCAATAACCTGGAAACATACCGGGCGGAAGGCAAGCACACGGTGTCAGTCTGTCTGCTGGCACACTATGACAGCGATACGCTTCCGGTGATTCAGGAGCCGGATAAATTTGACGGTATTATCTGGTGCTCTCCGGATAATCTGCCCGAACCGCATTTTGAAGCCAGCCGCAATGCCATTCACCTGTGGCAGACCAATCAGTTTTATCTGACAAAATAATCCTTTACATGCCGCGCCTGAATACCGGGGCGGCAATTGCTCATTTATCACCCAATCACACACAATTACGCGGATTTATCAGTTTATCTGCTTTACAACCTTTTTTTGCCGCCGTATCATCAAGCTAGTACATGGAGCTGAGTAACCGGAGGATTTATTTAATGAGCAGCGACGCAATAACACAAACCAAACGCCCTTCCGTCCTGGGCGGTGCCATGATTATCGCCGGTACCGCTGTCGGTGCAGGCATGTTTTCCATCCCTGTGATGACAGCGGGTGTCTGGTTTACCGGCTCCGTTCTGCTGCTGATTTACACCTGGTTCTGCATGTATACGTCCGGGCTGATGATCCTCGAGGCAAACCTCAATTATCCGTCAGGCTCCAGTTTTCACACCATTACCAAAGATCTGCTCGGTAACGGCTGGTCAGTGATTAACGGGCTCTCCATCGCCTTTGTGCTCTATATTCTGACCTATGCATATATCTCGGCGGGTGGTTCGATGTTGCAGGAGAACCTGGCAGCACGCGGACTCAATATCACCCCGGCGATGAGCGGAATTTTCTTTGCCGCCGTGGTGGCCGTGATTGTCTGGATTTCCACCAAGGCCGTTGACCGCCTGTGCACCATTTTAATCGGCGGGATGGTGATTGCATTTGTGATGTCCGCAGGCGGCATGATCACGGAAGTGAAAACCGCGGTGTTATTTAACACACAGGACCCGGAAGCCCGTTATCTGCCGTATGCACTGGTGGCGCTGCCGTTCCTGCTGACCTCATTCGGTTTCCACGGTAACGTGCCGGGTCTGGTGAAATATTACCGTAATGATGCGAAATCTGTGGTACGCAGCCTGCTTATCGGCTCCCTGATTTCACTGGTGATCTATATCTTATGGCAGCTGGCCGCTCAGGGTAACGTCCCGCGCGAAAACTTTAAACAGGTTATCGCGGAAGGCGGCAATATCACCGCGCTGTTAAACCAGATGAAAGCCGCCATCAACAGTGACACCACGGTGCAGTTACTCAATGCCTTCAGTTATATGGCGCTGGCCAGTTCATTCCTCGGGGTGTCGCTGGGACTGTTTGACTACATCGCAGACTTCTTTAAGTTTAAGGATAACGGCACCGGCCGCCTGAAATCCGCCGTGTTTACCTTTGTTCCGCCGGCGATTCTGGCAGTGCTGTACCCGGACGGGTTCCTGTATGCCATCGGCTATGCCGGGCTGGCAGCAACCATCTGGGCGGTGATTGTCCCGGCGCTGATGGCAAAAGCCACCCGCCGCCGCTTCCCGCAGGCAGCCTACCGTGTGCCGGGCGGCAATGCGATGATCATCTTTATCATTCTGTTCGGGCTTCTCAACGCCGTCACACATATTTTATCCATGATGGATCTCCTGCCGGTTTACCGCTGATTTCACCCGGATATCACACCCGCCGCATTTCTGCAGGCGGGTGTGATAATTTGGGCTTGCACATTGGAAAAACTGCGAGTAATTTTGTCGCCAATCTGCAGGCTTTAAGGCCTGCTTTACTATTGATGTTCATTATGTAACGGGACAAATTATGGCAAAAGCCAATGAAATTAAACGCGGAACCGCAGTGAGCTATAACGGCAAGCTGCTGATGGTCAAAGATATCGATGTCCAGACGCCAAGTGCCCGCGGGGCCAGCACCCTGTATAAAATGCGTTTTACTGATGTCCGTACCGGTCAGAAAGTGGAAGAGCGTTTTAAAGGCGATGATATTATTGAGACCATTACCTTAACCCGCCGCGCTGTTCAGCTCTCTTATGTCGACGGTGATGAGTATGTCTTTATGGATGATGAAGACTTCACACCGTATCCGATGAAAAAAGATCAGATCGAAGAAGAACTGCTGTTTATTCCCGAGGAAGGTCTGCCGGGTATGCAGGTGCTGACAATGGATGGCCAGGTGCTGGCGCTGGAATTACCGCAGACTGTCGATATGGAAATCGTTGAGACCACCCCGGGCATCAAGGGTGCATCCGCCAGTGCACGGACCAAACCGGCAACCATGCCGACCGGGCTGGTGATTCAGGTGCCTGAATACCTGAGTAACGGTGAAAAAATCCGCATTCATATCGCGGAACGCCGTTATATGGGCCGCGCGGATTAATTCCCGCAGCCGGTAAAAACTGCCTGTTACCGGGTTACCGGTTTTCTGCACATTGCGGAGACCGGCTGACCCGCCGTCCTTTCCCCGTTCCTCAGAAATAATCCACCCGCAAATACGCTTCCCGGCGCTCCTCATTCAGCACCGAGTAAGACGTGCGCCCCATTGACTGCGGCAGACGCCCCTGCACAAGTTCACCTTCAGCGATACTGTCCTGCACACTGGCAGGCTCTCCGTTGCGCAGACAACGGTATTCAAATGACGGCTGACTGTTCTGCGGCTGTTCCGCCGCCGGGACACTGACCTCACAGGCGGCATTCACCACACTGCCGGACAGCAGAATCGTCCCTTCACTGACACCGGCTGCCGCACCCGGTGTGATAACTGACAAGCTTAACAACATACCACTGAAAATAGCCTTAAGATGATTCATCACAGGCACCTCACTGTTGTTTCGTCAGACTGACGACCAGCGTGTTAACGTTACCGCTGTCTCTGTTATAACGCGCCGGACACAAAAAAAGAAGAGGAAACAGATATCGTGGTGTGATACATCACACGATTTTTCCGGTTTCCTCTGCATGCATTAATTGTGATTCTCAGTCTGCATTAAAGATAACTGACAATAACCATCGCTATCAGCTTACTGTCATCCATCCAGTGAAGTTTTGCATCTCCCATATTGGCCGGTATCAAATCAGAAACCGACCGGGTATTACGGGTAATAGTCTGGGTATTCAGCCGCTCTTTTTTCATCCCGGAGCGGTAACAGCGGGAACTGATGTCATTGGTCTGAAAGTCCATTGCACAAGGGCCTTCAACAATTGCACCATGAAAGATGATCACACCCGATGCTGTCTGGCCTTTACTTTCAGTTGCCGGAGCAAAACTGCTCATTAATAAACCTGCAGCAGCGATAAAGAACTGTAGCTTTTTCATAACGTACCTCTTCAGATAAGTATTCACGGAGGCAATCCGTTACCGCCGGGATGAAAAATAGTCGCTTATTCTTTATCGACAATAGGTCACAAATCTTTACTGCACCATAACAAACAGCCGTATTTTTAGTATACCGGCAGCGTTATAATCTGAAATTCCTTATTTTGTGATATACATTCGGCCTTATTAACTACATCACCCTCTTCACTTATGATTATAGATGCCGCCCGGCAATTAACAACTTTTACACAAAAATAACATATATTATTTCCCTTTTTCTGCATAAACCCTTATCTGTATTTCTGTCAGACTATTCCGAACTGTTCCGTAAAAATATTTTATTATCATCAGGTTCTGTCATGGCAGTACAACGCATCACACTTCCGCTTTTTATCAGCCTCGCCGGTATCATGCTGTTTCTTTCCTGGTACCTGCCGGTTGATCATGGCTGGTGGGCGCTACCTGACCATGCTGTTTTCCGTTTTTTCAATGACCCGCTCGCCGGTAATCATTCACTGGCTGTATTTATTGCGGTTATTAACAACCGGGCATTTGATCTGGCGGCACTTCTGCTGATGGGACTTATCTATTACGCAGCTTTCCGCAGGCAGGACAGCGACGGTAAACGCCGGCTGGTAATGGCAGGTGTGGTGATGGTGATAAGTGCGGTACTGATTAATCAGGCCGGACAGGCAATTCCTTTTAACCGCCTCAGCCCGACACTGGCGCTCGATTCCGTTCACCGTGTCAGCGATATTACCGGGATCTTTACAAAAGATGCCTCAAAAAGCAGTTTTCCGGGCGACCACGGGCTGATGCTGATCATTTTTGCCGCTTTTGTCTGGCGTTATGCTGGATTCCGTTATTTTGCGGCAGCGGTTTTACTGACAATTATATTTTCTTTACCAAGGATAATGGCCGGTGCACACTGGTTCAGTGATGTTATGGCCGGTTCGCTGTCACTGACATTAATCATGGTTCCCTGGATTTTACTGACACCGCTGAGTGATCAGTGTGTAAATTTTCTGGTACGCCATATGCCCCGTTTATCCGATATTACAAAGAAAATTTCACATTAGTTAAACATATTTGACATCACATCCTGATTGTTTCGCTGACAAATTTAAGGTTTTGTAAATAACAGTTTTTTTCCCTCGCCATTTCCGGCACCTTTATGTAGTATCAATCCGTCCGATTATTAGGAATTGATTAATTTCACCGGTAATTACGCCTTTACGGATGACTGATTAATTTTTCCTCAGTAATTGTTCATGGATATTAAACGTGCCGTTCCGCACGTTTTTAGAATAAACATATTGTGCACCACCGTAGATTTAATTAGTGTTGATATGTTTTGTTTTTTAAAGTGACGTTTGTCACATAAGGACTGCAAGGGAAAACTCACACATGGTCACATCTCAACCAATTCTGAGATATATCACCCGGATTGTTCCGGCATTGATTATCGCGGCGACATTGTCAGCATGCAGTACATCTCCAAATTCAGCCCGTCAAGTTCAATCTGAAACCCGTACAAACAGCTTTATCTTGCAAGCGTCTCAGGATGAATTCGAACAGTTAGTTAATAATGTTGATGTTAAATCCAAACTGATGTCTCAGTATGCCAGCTGGAAAGGCGTTGCTTACCGCCTCGGTGGCACCACCCGCTCCGGTATTGATTGCTCCGCATTTGTCCGTCAGACTTTCCTCGACCAGTTCGGTATGGAACTGCCGCGTTCAACCGCAGAGCAGCAGTCTGTCGGCACCAGCGTAAAACGCGCTAAATTACAGGCCGGCGACCTGGTGTTATTTAAAACCGGAAAACGTCAGCGCCATGTCGGTATTTATGTCGGCAATGACAAATTTGTCCATGCATCCACTTCAAACGGTGTTATCGTCTCAAACATGACGGATAAATACTGGAACAACCGTTATTACGACGGACGCCGTTTAATTAAATAATACATTCACTCCCTTGCAGTGTATTATTTAAAAAGAAAAAGCTTCCTGAAAAGGAAGCTTTTTTTATGTCTGCATTTTATAAAAATCCGTCACACAGAACGGCGGTGTTACCTGTCAGAAGGGGTAACGGGCAGAAATATTTTCCGCAATTGCCGCCCCTGCGGTTTTCAGGGCACACAGTGCGGTACTTTCATCATCACTGTGTAAAAACAGGCACGGCTCCCCTTCCCAGGTCAGGATCAGGCAGTCAATCCGTAATCCTTCCAGGTGCGACCGGATGGCGCACAGTGCATCATATGTTGAATGGTGGCCGTGACTCAGTAATTTTAAACCGGTCAGGCTGTCTTCCCTGCTCTGCAAAGATTCCGGTAACGCCTCTAACCGGCGGCCGTCATCATGACCGGCAAGCCGGTAATGCTGTGGCAGGCGGGAAACAACGGAAAGCGCATTACTATTCACACTATTATCCTGTCTTACTGTGCCGGTGAATCATCTGAAATAAATTTTCCGACCCAATCCTTCGGAATTAACGAACACTCTGTGTTCACGGATGATGAAACGCCGGTGATTTACTCCCGATCCGGTAATAAAACACATTGTGCTTTTTCGCCGGATGTTAACATCATCAATCCAATTGCCTCTATTTGTATACTGTTTTGTTAATTTTCTCAACTGCTTTATTTTATATAATATAGCTGAAATTGAATGATGAAGGATATAATTCCGCGCTGTAATGACCCGCACACCCATAAATACGGTGAAATATCAGTTAATTATATAATTAAAAGAAAGGCGTACGATATTATATCGTTACTTTCTGCCGTGAAACAGAATTCACATTAGTGTAACTTTTCATGACTCAGATCAACCAAATGACGACTGAGTAGTTATCCGGGGTAATCATTCGACTATTACTGATATTGCGGAAATGACCGGCCCGGAAACTCCCGGACCGGCAACAGGGAAAGGAAATCAGGCAAAACGCCGTGCGTACAGCACCAGAGAAGCAGCAATCAGAATACAGAGCGCCATCGCACCGACCATCGGCCAGACCGTTGTCATGTTAAATGAAGCCACCACCGCACCGACACCCGCACCGATACCAAACCGTAGCACACCGGCCAGTGATGAGGCGGTACCGGCCATATGCGGATAATCATCCAGAATCACCGCCATGGCATTTGATGTGATCATGGCAATATTTCCCACATAGCAGGCCACACCTATCATCAGCGCCACAAAGCCGAGATCGGCGGATGCGGCCAGCACCAGCCAGCATCCGGCCAGCAACTGCACCACCAGCCCGGTGCGCAGCATATTCAGTGCACCGAAACGGCGGACATAACGACTGTTAATGGTGGTCATAATAAACAGGAAAACAATATTCAGCGCGAAGCAGTAACCGAATTCCAGCTCCGTCAGCCCGTAAAGCTGAATGTAAACGAATGACCCGGCAGATAAAAACGAAAACATCCCGGCAAATGAAAAGCCGGATGCCACCATATAACACAGTACCCGCTTCTGGCGGAACAGCGTGACAAACTGGCCGAGCATGATCCGCAGCCGGAACGGCTGACGCCGCTCTTTCGGCAGGGTTTCGCGGATAAAAAACAGCACCAGCAGTGCCGCGATCAGCGCGGCAATCATGATAGTCCAGAAAATCGCGTGCCAGCTGAACCAGAGCATCATCATACCGCCCATGATCGGTGCCAGCAGCGGTGCCACTGTCATTACCAGCACCACAAACGACATACTGCGGGAAAATTCATCTTTGGTGAACATATCGCGCATCAGGGCGTTGATCACCACACTTGCCGCAGCCGCCGCAAAGCCGTGCAGTCCGCGCATCCCGATAAAGGTGCCGATATCCTGAGACATCGCACACCCGGCGGAAGCCAGAGCGAAAATCAGCGTTCCCCCGAGGATCACCGGCTTGCGGCCGAGTGCATCCGCCATCGGACCGTATACCAGCTGCCCGGCGGCGAAACCGATCAGGTAACTGTTGAGTGTCATCTGGACATCGCCCTCAGTGACACCAAAGTCACGGGCAATGGTCGGCATGCTTGGCAGATACATATCGATAGCCAGAGGCATCAGCATCGATAACAGCCCCAGGATAAAAATCAGGCCGAAATAGGCCGAACGTTGCACTTGCACGCCTGTTACTCCGTATTGGATTCAGTAAAAAAGGTGTTCAGAGAACCGACTGAATTTCCTCATCAGTCAGCGGGCGGTATTCCCCCGGCTCCAGGCTGTCATCCAGCACAATGCCGCCGATACGCTCGCGGTGCAGTTCGTCCACATGGTTACCGGCAGCGGCAAACATACGTTTGACCTGGTGATAGCGCCCTTCAGAAATCGTCAGCCGCACATCCTGCGGGGTGATAATCTCGAGTTTTGCCGGTTTGGTCGGGTGCTGTTCGCCGTTAAGCATCACACCCTGCTCAAACAGCGCTGCGGTAGTGTCCGCCACCGGCTCCGCCAGGGTGATGCGGTAGGTTTTCTCGCAATGATGTTTCGGTGAGGTGATACGGTGCGACCACTGTCCGTCGTCCGTCATCAGTACCAGCCCGGTGGTATCAATATCGAGCCGTCCGGCGGCATGCAGTTTATGGGCAACCGGCTCATCGATAAAATAAAGAATCGTCGGGTTAACCGGGTCATCCGTTGAGCAGACATAGCCCTGCGGTTTATTCAGCATAAAGTAGCGCGGCCCGGTGACGTGTGTCATCACATTGCCGTCATACGCCACTTCGTTCTCCGCGCTGACTTTCAGTGCGCCGTTTTTCACGACCTCACCATCCACAGTCACCATCCCCGCACGCAGCTCTCTGGCCACAAGGTTCCGGCTGATACCCATCTGATGGGCAAGAAATTTATCTAATCGCATGAATGTCTCTTAAACCTGACGCGCCGGCAGCATGCTGCCGGCTGATAAGCAGATAAAATGAAAGAATTTTGTTTGATAATAACCACAGTAATCATTATAACAACAAACCGTCAACATCACAGCGCCTTTCTGACGGCGCTTCCGCTGTTTATCCGCCGTCATGCAGTCAATTGTCGCGCCCAAAGTGTGATATGCTGACGCCCTGATTTTGTCTGTTCCGCCGGAGTTTCTGTGACGTTTACCCTGCGCCCTTATCAGCAGGAGGCTGTTGATGCCACCCTGCTCTATTTCCGCAAACACACCACGCCTGCGGTGATTGTTCTGCCCACCGGAGCGGGAAAAAGCCTGGTGATCGCCGAACTGGCGCGGCTGGCACACGGCCGTGTGCTGGTGCTGGCGCATGTCAAAGAGCTGGTGGAGCAGAACCACAGTAAATATCAGGCTTACGGCCTGGAAGCCGGCATCTATTCAGCCGGATTATCGCAAAAAGAGTCCTCACAAAAAGTCATTTTCGGCAGCGTGCAGTCTGTCGCCCGTAATACGGCGGACTTTGACGGCAAATTTTCCCTGCTGATTATTGATGAGTGCCATCGTATCAGCCTCAGCGAAGACAGTCAGTATCAGCAGGTGATACAGCATCTGCAGAAAAATAACCCGGCCCTGCGCATTCTCGGCCTGACAGCCACGCCGTACCGGCTGGGCAGCGGCTGGATCTATCAGTATCACTATCATGGCATGATCCGCGGCGATCATGCATGCTTCTTCCGCGATTGTATCTATGAACTGCCGCTGCGTTATATGGTCAGCCATCAGTATCTGGTGCCGCCGCAGCGGCTGGATATGCCTGTGCTGCAATATGATTTCTCACAGGTACCGGTCAGCGCTGCCGGGATGTTTGACACGCAGGTGCTGGCGCGGGAAGTGAAAAAGCAAAAGCGGATCACACCGCGTATTGTCCGCCAGATTATTGAGTATGCCGCGCCCCGTCAGGGTTGCATGATATTTGCCGCCACTGTGGAACATGCGGCTGAAATTGTATCACTGCTGCCGCCGGGCGAAGCGGCACTGGTCAGCGCGGATACCCCGTCCGCAGAGCGGGAAACGATTATCCGGAATTTCAAAGCGCGGGAGCTGCATTATCTGGTCAACGTTTCCGTGCTCACCACCGGGTTTGATGCCCCGCATGTGGATGTGATTGCCATTCTGCGCCCGACAGAGTCAGTCAGCCTCTACCAGCAAATTGCCGGCCGCGGGCTGCGCCTGTCTCCCGGAAAAACGGAGTGTCTGATCCTCGATTACGCCGGAAACCCGCACGACCTTTATATGCCGGAAGTCGGTAATCACAAACCCAACAGCAAAAGCCAGCCGGTACAGGTATTCTGCCCGTTATGCGGTTTTGCCAATCTGTTCTGGGGATTATGTACCGACGACGGGCATATCATCGAGCACTATGGCCGCCGCTGTCAGGGAATTATTGATGCGGATGATGAATCGGCCCGTCATCAGTGTGATTTCCGTTTCCGCTTTAAACTCTGCCCGTCCTGTAACGGGGAAAATGATATTGCCGCACGGCGCTGCTGCCACTGTGATGAAGTCCTCAGTGACCCGGACGACATGCTGAAAGCCGCACTGCGCCTGAAAGATGCCCTGGTGCTGCGCTGCGGCGGTATGGCGCTTTCTGCCGGACAGGATAACCGCGGTGAATGGCTGACCATAAACTATTACGATGAAGACGGCACCACTGTCAGCGAACGTTTCCGCCTGACCACTCCGGCACAGCGTTTTGTCTTTGAAAAACAGTTTCTGGCACAGCATCTGCGCGCACCCGGTGTGCCGTTTCAGTGGCAGGATGCAGAATCCGTGATCCGTCAGCAGGTGCTGCTGCGTTACCCGGATTTTGTTGTCTCACGCAAAAAAGAGAACTACTGGCAAATCCGCGAAAAAATCTTTGATTATCAGGGGCGATTCCGCAAATCTGACAGTCTGGCATAATCCTGAATGCTGCTTTTTTGGTTTTATACCGGGTTTCGTTTGCCGTTTGTCCGCATTTTCGGTAAAATGCACGCCGCTTCACCACGGGTAACCCTGCTGAAGCCAAATACCGACTTTGCTGCTGGGTCGCCTGTAGCAGAGATTTTTTTTACTCTTGTTAAAGAGAAAAGTTATGTTAACTATCAATGCTGAATTACGTAAAGAGCAGGGTAAGGGTGCGAGCCGCCGCCTGCGTCGCGCAAACAAGTTCCCTGCTATCGTTTATGGTGGCAACCAGGAACCTGTTTCCATCGAACTGGACCACGACGTCCTGATCAACCAGGAAGCTAAACCAGAATTTTACGAAGTTCTGAACCTGGTTATCGATGGTAAAGAAACCAAAGTGAAAGTACAGGCTGTACAGCGTCATCCGTTCAAGCCAAAACTGACACACATCGATTTCCTGCGCGCTTAATTACGCCACCTATCGAGCTTTAATCGGGACGCCGAGTAAATAACGCCGCTTTTGCGGCGTTATTTATTTCTGCTCTCACTATCCTTTATTACCACGGCGCTGTAACTGATCCCGCAGATTCGGCGGTGTCCCTTTAATCGTCAGGGTATCCGTGGCCGCATCCCAGAAAATCCGCTCCCCCAGTAACATCGCATCAAAATTAATGGTCAGCCCGCCGCCGCTGCCGGCAAATTTTGTCAGCTGACGTAATGTGCTGCGATCGGCCGGGAACGAATCCTCCAGTCCGTACTCTTTTTCCTGAGTAAACTGCGCAAAACTCTGCTCACCCAGCGGCGGCAGTTCCGCAGACAGCTCTGTCAGCTGAATCTCTTCACCGCTCTGTAACTGCTCCGTGCAGTAATCAAACACCTGTTTGCGGTAAGACTGGCGCTCCTGTTTGTCCGCCTGAGCCTCCTCGCAGTAATCGTCCAGTGCCTGTAACAGGCCTTTGTTCTGGATTTTGGCATTAAAGCCTTCAGCGGCACCGAGGAAATCCATAAAGAAATCGGAGACTTTGCGCCCGACACGGCCTTTGAGGAACGTCAGGTAACGGCTGGATTCCGGATTGGTTTCCCATTCTGTCAGGTCAATACGGGCGATAATATCCGCATGCGGAATATCCAGATAATGGGTGCTGTTAAGCTCCAGGCTCTCATTGACCAGCATGCTCTGGCAGCTGTCGAGTACCGCCACCAGCAGATACTCCACCGCCAGATAGCGGTAATGGGCAAATAACACCACACCGCCCTGGGCAAACGGGTATTTTGCCAGCTCATCCTTCAGGCGGACGGTTGCCGCACGGGTAAAGGCGTGAAACTCTTCCTCGCCCTGCCGCTGCAGACGCAGCGCCTCAGACAGTTCACTCTCTTCATTAAACACACCGTACGCTTTGCTTTTCGCGCTGTAGACCCGGTGCAGCTCAGCCATCATTTCCTCAACAATGGCGGTTTTTTCCAGTGGTGTGTCCCGCAGCACCACTTCCAGTGTCTGTTCGTCGCGTTTAATCAATTGATGCAACGCAATCTGAATGATATCCAGACTCATCTTTTACTCCTTCGGCCTCGTTTGCGCGTATTCAAACACCGTTGTAATCTGTGCGCAAGTCACAATCACAGGAGAATGTGACAAGACAGGATAATCAGCGGCGTGCATACTGAAAATGGCGTATTCCCTGCGTAACCGGATCCATAATTGAAATAATTTTCCGCAAAAAGCAGAAATACGGCCGCTCATCAGTTATGATATAGAGCTTTGTACAATCAGGATATCTACGTTTATGCCGCAATCATCCCGCTACAGTGATGAACACGTTGAAAAGTTACTGGCTGAGCTGGTCAGTGTGCTGGAAAAAAACCGGACACCGACCGACCTTTCTCTTATGGTGTTAGGAAATATGGTGACCAATCTCATCAATACCAGTGTTGCGCCGTCACAACGCGCTCATATTGCTGAATCCTTCGCCCGCGCCCTGCAATCTTCCGTCAGTGAAGATAAAGCGCACTGACCGCATTCCGGCTGACGACGAAATTCTATGGTAACGTATCGTCCGAAATACGGTGACAAAGTTTCCCAGATGATTAGCTGGGGACACTGGTTCACCCTGTTTAATATCCTGCTGAGTCTTGCACTCAGCAGCCGTTACCTGTTTATTTCTGACTGGCCGGATACGCTGATTGGCCGCATTTACGCCATCACCAGCTGGCTTGGACATTTCAGTTTCCTGGCATTTGCCCTCTATCTGCTGATTGTGTTCCCGCTCACCTTTGTGGTGATGTCACAACGGCTGCTGCGCTTTTTATCCGCCGCCCTCGGTACAGCCGGGCTGACACTGCTGCTGTTTGATATCGGCATCTATGAACAGTTCCGCCTGCATTTAAATCCGGTGGTGTGGGATTTAGTCGTGAACCCTGAACAGGGGGAAATGGCGCGGCGCTGGCAGTTTATCTTTATTGCGATCCCGGTTATTTTCCTGATCGAAATGCTGTTCGGCACCTGGAGCTGGCAGAAACTGCGCAGCCTGAACCGGCAAAAATTCGGTAAGCCTGTTGCGGTGGTATTTATCACCGCCTTTATTACCTCTCATATTATGTATATCTGGGCGGATGCCAATTTCTACCGCCCGGTGACGATGCAGCGCTATAACCTGCCGGTCTCTTACCCGATGACCGCCCGCAAATTCCTGGAGCGTCACGGCCTGCTCGACAGCACCAGTTATGAACAGCAACTGCTTCTGCACGGCGACCCGACCGCCCAGGGTGTTGAGTACCCGATCAACAAACTGACCTATGCAGACAACGGCAGCGGCTACAATTTACTGCTTATCACCCTCACCTCGCTGAGCCGGGAAGATATTGATAAGGCAATGCCGAACCTGAACCGGTTTGCAGAGGAAAGCACACAGTTCACACAGCACTACAGCAGTGAAATTAATCCGGAACGGGCACAATTCGGGCTCTATTACGGCATCTCAGGTACCTATTATGACGGTATTCTCAACGGACGCATTCCGTCCGCACTGATGACGGCGCTGAGTGCACAGAATTATCAGTCAGGGTTCTTCTCCACAGAACACTTTGCCTCTCCGCTCTTCCGCTATGCCCTGCTGGCGGATTACAGCCTGCCGCCGCTGCGTGACGGACAGGACAATAACAGAACAGCTACCGCCTCTGCGGATGTGGCAGATCGCTGGTCACTCTGGCTGAAACAGACCCGCAAAGATCAGCCGTGGTTTGCACTAATTAACCTCAGCACACCATTACCGGATGGTCATTCCGCCCCGGATATGACAGATATTGATAACACGCTGGGCACACTGATTCAGGATATCCGTGCGCGCGGTGAGTGGGATAAAACAGTGATTGTCATCACCGCCGGTGCTGGTGACAGCATGACCAAATTACAGGACAACTGGGTCACCGACGGCAAATTTAACCGCGACCAGTTACGCGTGCCGCTGATTATTCACTGGCCGGATACCCCGGCACAAACCATCAGCAAACTGACCGCACATCCGGATATTATGGCTACCCTGATGCAGAGACTGCTGCACGTCAGCAATCCGCCGGGAGAATACACTCAGGGTGATGATCTGTTCACTACCACGCGGCGTAAACCTCGGATATTCACCGGTGATAACAGCAATCTGGTCATTATCAAGCCGGATTCCGCATCACTGCTGACCGCTCAGGGTAAATACCAGCGCTTTGATGAGAATAATGAGAAGATCCGCAACGCCAAGCCGGATATGGCGGAATTACTCCAGGTTCTGACAGAGCAGAAACGCTTTATCGATACCCACTGATCCCGGGATAAAAAAAGCGCAACTGATACAGTAGCGTCTTGCTTTAACCAAACAAAACAGTAGTATAGATAACATTCGGCATGTAGCGCAGCCTGGTAGCGCACCGTCATGGGGTGTCGGGGGTCGCAGGTTCAAATCCTGTCATGCCGACCAGTATTTTTATAAGAAAACCAACCTCTCAGGGTTGGTTTTTTTTGTGTCCGTCAAAACGTCGACTTCACACACTTCCCGTGTATCGTGGTTGCAGTCAGAAGATGGCATAAAAAACCCGGTGAGACAGAAAAACTGTCCCCCGGGTTGCCGGCTTTGGCTCTGCTCTGATGGGAAAAGAGCATTCTCAATACCGGTATATAAACTGCCTGTTATTATGGCGTCGTTCCGCAGTTCCGCCTGTACACAACGGTATTGACTGTCAGTATTAGTGAGTTACAGGTGCTCCGCTATAAATATTTTTTATCGCTTTCCCGTGACGGGAAACCTCAGTCATTAAAATGTAGGCATTATTGCCCTCATTTTTTATCTTATCAATTCTGAAATTAATGCCTCTGGGCATTAAATACTCAGCCTGACCTGACTCAGGGCCTTTTATCTTAGACCTTACCTTCTCCAATACACTTTTCCCGGGAAGGTTGTTCTCCATTTCAAAAATTTGTCGCTCAGCTTCATTATTATACTTCGATAATCCGGAAACATTTGCCGACGAATCAGAAATTATTGCAAACCTGGCGTATTTCGTATCAGCATTTTCCTTCTTATTTTTATACGTTAAAAAGCCTCTGTGGGCAGAAGTAGAAAGATATGTTGTATCCTTTACAATGTCGCCTTCTGCTATATGGCTGTTGTTACCTGAATCCCATGGTGAGTTTCCGTCAAGATATGTGGTTACCCTGTAAGTTATCCTTCTCTGGCCATCAGATAAGAGGTTAAGGGCTTCATCAAAATCTTTTACTTTACTGAAACCAGCCCCCGACCTGATGCCGGCATTTACCTGACTGCTGTCTGTTGTATAATCTCTGACGATCTTCAGAGTATTCTGGTCTTTTCCTTCCATAAGAGTTTTTGCTTCATTTTCAGTTTGCCCGGCTATTTTCCTCTGTTTTTTGAGGCTTTGAGGCCTGGCCATTATCATGAACATCTCTTCCTCATTACCCGAAAAACCGGCTTTCAATACCCGTGAATAAATATTGTCTGACGGCGCTAAACCATTATCATCATACAAAGTAACCGGATTATTCTGAACCATCCTGAACAGGTTCAGCCCGTCCACTGTACCCGCCGGATCTGCACTCAGCCACCGGCCGGCCCATGGCTGATAATACCGGTAACCGTAATAATACAGTCCCGTCGCATCACGCTCCTTACCCGAGTACCGGATGATCTTATAGTCCGCTTCCACCGTATTGCGTGCCGTCCTCACCGCCGTACCACCGTACGGATAGTACTCTTCCATGCTGATAATATTGCCGGCACCGTCCAGTTCCAGGCTACTGCTGCCAATGAGATTATCGTAACTGTATCTTATCTGGTCACCGGTGATTTTATCCGGCCTGCCACTTTCCCAGTGAAGCATCCGTACCTGTGCCCGGCCCGCTTCACCCGCAGTAATCACCTGCAGTTTTTCCGTTTCCGTACTGCCGGCTTTGGTTGTACGCAACTCCAGACCCGGCAGATACAGCACACGCTGCGTCTGCGTGCTGTTACCGGTCTTCTGTACACTGATTTTCAAAAGCCGCCGGCTGTTCGTGTCGTAGCGGTAACTTTCCCGGTCACCGGTCTCCCCTTCACGCGTCACCGGCGTCACTTTCAGCAGTTCATTGCGTGGTGTCCAGAACAGATTCTGTCCCTTCTGCAACTGCACCTGCTGCCCGCCTGCCGTAAACAGCGCGTCAACATTGGAAGGGTTTTCCGTCAGTGTGCTCAGCACGCCACGGTTGCTGCGATCGCTTACGGTGATTTTAATTGTGTAGCCGCTGCCCGTTGCCGGGGTGTGGCGTATCTGTGTCAGGTTGCCGGCATTGTCGTATGTGTATGTACGGGTGTAGTTCGTATATGCGGAGTTGTCTGCAGGAAGAGGAACTGTGGCGGGCGGTAAACTACAACCCTGTTTACCGGCGTTTGCCATCTCACGCCCTGTGGCACTGACCAGCTGGTACAGGCTGTCGTAGACGTACGTGTTTTCCGGCACCACTTTCTGGTTATGCCAGAAACGGGTCTCTTCAGCATCATTAGTGATGTTCAGTACATTGCCCACAGCGTCATAGGTGTAACGCAGATCCTGCAGTACCTTCACACCCTGCACGTGACCAGCCGGACGTTCCGTTTTAATGCCGATCAGGCGCTGTGTCTCTGGTTCGTACGTATACGTGGTTATCACGCCGTTGCCGTGTTTTTCACGTAGTTTCTGCCCGGCTGCTGAATACGTCAGGGAAGCCACGATAACTTTCTCCGTATCCCCCTTCACCGTCAGCCAACTGCCCGACAGCAGACCCGCCACGTCGTATGCCATCCGCTGCATATTGCCCTGTGCATCGGTGGTAGTCAGCACGGATCCGGTGGCGTCCGCAGTCGTCAGGGTGATATATGCTTCATTGTCCTGCAGGTCGTTCCGGACTGATACATCTTCTCCCTGCCAGTCAGCCACGGTGTCAGAGCTGTCCGCATTCTTCAGCAGCCGGCGGGTGACGGAAAGTGGCACGCCGGTCAGGGCAATGCTGTCCGTTTGCACCAGTCCGGCGGTATCGTAGTGGCTGATGCATGTTCCTGCCAGGTTCAGAGCCTTCTCTGGATCCGTATGACCGGCATAGACGAAACGCTCCGTAATGCGGCCGGGCTGATCACCGACCTGTTCGGTCACCTTCACCGGACGACCGGCATTATCATACAGCCGGGTGCGGGTAACTGCCGAGCTTCTGTCCTCCGTGCCATCACCGGCGGTACTGATATTGCTGACGACAATAAACGGTCTCCCTGCTGAGTCATTCAGGCTGACGATAGTTCCGTTATCCGTACTTTGCGTACGCAGAACGTCACCGGCCAGATTCGTCAGGTAGCTGAAGTTCACCAGTTCGTTATCGTGCAGGCGGGGGTCGGTGCTCTGCATCAGGAAGCCGCGGGCATCGTACCCGTGGCGCGTGATGCGCTCATTTGTCACCTCAGGAGCATCAGGGTGACGGTGATACGCGATGTTGCGCACGACCAGGCCGCGGTTGTCGAGTACCGAGACTGCAGGGGTCTTACTGAATAAAGGTCTATTCATGATGTGTTCCTGTTTATGTTATGCAGCCAGTCAGGCTGTACAGAAACATTATACTGCGGGGGCAATAAAAAACTTGTTTTGCAGTGTGAAATGTCAGAATGGGATAAAAAAACAATTAAAAATTTTATTTTAAGATATTGTAAGTCCGGTAAAAAAATTATGGGCCGGCAGGACAGATGCAGGTCCGGAGTCACTTAAAATGATCCCGGAGCAATTTTCATTGTCAGTTAACCTGAGTCCAAATCATGCTTACCGCCGCACCCCATCACACCTTAAGCATTTTCACCGTTTCATCGATATCTATCTCATCTTCTGAGAAAATCAGGGTGGTGCCGTGCTGTGTGGTGATCGCCAGTTTTCTGAGTGTGCGCATTTCGGCCGGGCCGGCGGATTTTGGTTTGATGTTGTTCATCAGCACACCGACAGACAGGACTGCATTCTCTTTATCAATCCCGGTATCTGCCGCTTCTTCCTCACTGTAAACCACGAAGGACTTAATGGCCGTCAGCTTAATACGCTCACCGGCGATGAAAACATATTTGCTTTCCGGCACCACTTTTACCGCATAGGCTGACAGCCCTTTGTTATTGGTGCCGGGCTCAAATGTCACGGCGGCATTTTTCTTAATCAGGTCAGGATTGGCGACCTTAACCACATGAAAATAACGGTTATCCCCGTTCTCATCTTTGATAAACCCAAAACCTTTATCTTCAAACCATGTTGTGATTGTTCCGTTCATCGCCGTTACCACCTGCTTAATCATCTGTTGCTGAGTCATTACAGCGCGCAGTATAAAGCACAATGCCCGTGCAGACCACGCCTTTGGCTGAGATCGGCGGATAAGAGAGCAATAAGGTTTTATCAGAGTGTCATATACATTTCATGCCAGGTCATTCCGCCATGGTCAGACTCTGAAGGTTTAATGTACTGATAGCCAAAATGTGAATAAAGCGCAATATGCTGCTCTTTACACATCAGATAAACCGATTTTTTATTCATTGCTTTCATACGGGAGATAAATTCCCGCATCAGCAGGGAAGAATACCCTTTCCCCTGAAAATCCGGATGAACCACCACTGACATAATCACCACATTGGGTGCGTCAGGATCATGACCGACAAGCTCTTTAAACTCCTCATCAGACATCACCACGTTATCAGCACAACCTGCATTAATAAAACCAGCAATGCAGTTATCCACCAGCATACACAAAAAACCTTCCGGATAGCATTTTGCACGTAAAGCAATTTTTTCCCGGGTTGCCGCTTCATCACCTTCATAAGAAACAGTTTCAATTTCATAACAGCGATCAACATCTGCTGCTGTGACCTGACGAAATACGGGGGTTAACATCTCATATATCTCCTGACTAAATGTGTTGGTCAACATAGTAATGCTTTTTTAATCTGTGGCCACTGCATTTTATACAGACTGAAAATGCACAATATTCATTTTTGTTTTTCTGATAAAATCTTCTTACTTTTACATTACGAAAACAGGCAGCTATGTATTCATCCCTGCGAAAAACGGATATGAATTTACTGCTGGTCTTTGATGCTGTTTACAGGCACCGCAATATCAGCCTTGCAGCAGATCAGCTCGCACTGAGTCCGTCAGCACTCAGTCATGCCCTTAACCGTCTGCGAAATTCTCTCGGTGACCCGCTTTTTATCCGTCACGGCGGAAAAATGGTACCAACGGCCAACGCTGAAAATATAGCGCCGCAGATTTCAGCCGCTTTACAAACACTTTCCGTCTGTTTTCGTGAAATGAATGCCTTCGATCCGGCCCTGAGTACGGATACATTTACATTTGCCGCGACCGATTACACAGCAGCCGTTATTATGCCGGGGTTAATATCCCGTATTAACCGCCTGGCCCCGGGTGTCACTATAAGATTATTGTATTCACAGAATTTTAATGCTGTTAATGATATCCGTTCCGGCAAAGTGGATTTTGCTCTCGGGTTCGAGGAAGGACAAAAATTTCCGCAGAGAGAAACGGAAGCAATAACCTGCTTTACCGACAACTATATTGTTGCAGTCCGCCGGGGACACCCAGAAATTAATAACATGCTTACACAGGCATTATATCTTGCCGCCGGCCATGTCGTGGTTCGTCCCTGGGCGGATTCACAGGGTGCTATTGATACCTATCTGGAAAAACAGCAACTGAAACGGCGGATAATGGTGGAATTACCCAGCCTGATGGCTGCCCCGCTGATTGTTTCTCAGACAGACCTGATTATCACATTGCCGGAAAAAGGGGTTACATCTCTTTTTAATATGCAGGATTTGGTGGTATTCCCGGTGCCTTTCCCCGCGCCGCAGTATATTTTAAGGGCTTATTATAATCCGGCATTATGCAATTCCCCCGGGCACCAGTGGATAAAAGAACAGATTATGGCAATATGTTCCGGTAGTAACAATTATATCATCCGCTGACGGAGATCATTTACGCCCCGCAATCTGATGGTTTAATATTTATCTGCATCACCCGGGTGCCGTCTGAAAAATAGTTATGCTGTAACCCCGACGGGAATGCCAGTTGCCATAACCGCATGATGGCCGAGTCCTGACAATATTTCCCTGTCAGAATGCCCTGCATTTTATTTATCGATTTTTCTTCTCTGAACAATTCCGGCGGCAGACCGGTAACCTGATAATTCAGGATAATCACGTTATTCTCCCGGGTGACTTCTGTCAGAACGGTGAAAGGGTCAAACCGGATCGGCAACAGCTGACTCTCATTTTTAATGATCATGGCCTGAAGTGCGTCGTATTCTTCCGGCGATTTTGTCCCTGCCGCTGTATCTGCCTGTGCGGCACTGAAAAAAGAAAGGGAAAAAAACAGCACCCCGGCTTTAAAAATGGCTTTATTCATTATTGTCCCGTCCCTGTTAAAAATACATATCAAATAACATTTTGGTGCTGATCCCGGCAGAGACCAGAATAATCATCGGTTTTATGACTTTCAGCCCGGAGCTCAGTACCACACCGGCTCCCAGCCGCGCCCCGATAGCTTGTCCGGCAAACATCAGTAATCCCAGCGACCACATCATTTTACCGCCCGCGATAAAAAAGATAACGGACGAAGTATTGGAGGCCAGGTTCAGAAAATTGGAGTGAATCTGTGCTTTATCTATCCGGTATCCTAACAGCAGCATATAACTGATGGTATAAAATGTCCCGGCGCCGGCACCTAAAAATCCGTCATAAAACCCGACACCGCCGCCGCAGATAAATGAAAACAGGAAAAAAGAAACACGCTGTTTTTCTTTGGATTTAGTGATATCGGGTGCAAAAATAAAGTACAGCGTGACACTGATAATTAATCCCGGCAGTAATTTTTTCAGAAAAGTCGGATCAATAAACTGTACAAAAATCGTGCCGGATGCAGCACCGAAGAATGTCGCAATAAATACCCATTTATTATTCTTTAAATCAATCCGCCCCTGACGCAAGAAATAAATACCGGATGTTAATGAACTGCCCAGTGCCTGCATCTTATTTGTTGCCAGTGCGTTAGCAGGTGGTAACCCGGAAATCAGCAATGCGGTAATCGACAGAAAACCACCGCCGCCTGATACCACATTGATAAATCCGGCGGCCACGGCGACAAAAAACATGACAATAAGAAATGTTATGCTCATGGAAAGACACTTTAAATGGCAGGGATAATCAGTATATAAAAAGTACGCATCCGAAAAAGTGATACCGCCCCTGCTGCCGGATATTTGGTATAATAAAATGTCATCTTTCTGAACAGGATACTGGTATGTTGCGCTATGGTATTCGCATTACTCATATTTTCCGGCACGCCTTTCACTCGCGTCCGCGCTTTATTATCTCCCTGCTGGTCGCGTTTGTGACTTTTTTTGCTCTGCTGCCCGTACAGAGTGCACTGATGTGCCTGATCCTCAGCTGGAATGCCTTCTCCTGGGTGTATTTGCTGTTTCTTTTTGAGCGGATCATTAATAAGAAAGTAAAAGATATCCGTAAACTGACTAAAATTGAGGATGAAAGCGCCCGCATGGTGATGTTTTTCCTGCTGGCCGGGTGTTGTGTCAGTTTACTGGTGCTCTTTTTTGCTCTCGGCGGGCACGGTAACCTGACCGGTAATGACAAAGCTTTCCAATATATTCTGACCGCATCCACATTAGTGTCCTCCTGGCTGTTATTACCGGCCGGATTTACCATGCACTATGCGCACCTTTATTACACCAACCCGCAACAGGAAAAACCGTGGTTATTATTCCCGGACAGACCGGCTGAACCCGCTTACTCTGATTTTATGTATTTCTCATTTACGATTGCCGTCGCCTCACAGACTGCCGATGTCGAAATCGCGTCCTCCCCGATGCGCCGCGCGGTATTAATGCAATCCGTCGTCTCTTTTGTTTTTAATATGGCGATACTGGGATTGTGTATTAATATCTCCGCCGGTTTATTTTAAACGGAGTGGCGGATGGAAACATTACTGACACAGTGGATTACAGAATACGGCTATTGGGCAACCTTTTTCGGTACCATGATCGAAGGGGAAACCGCTGCATTTTTATCCGGTATTGCTGCACACCATCAGTTATTATCCTATCCGAAAGTGATGCTGGTGGCCGCACTGGGCGGAATTATCAGTGACAATGTTCTGTTTTTTACCGGTTATTTTGCCGGAAACCGGATCCTGCCCCGCATTCATAAACATGCGGATAAAATAGCCCGTCTGCAACGGATTATTCACCGCCGTGAAAGCCTGATTATTATCGGAATACGTTTCGCTTACGGATTAAGAACTATCGGCCCCGTTATTATCGGCGCCGCCGGTATTAATCCGCTGAAATTTTTTGTGCTGAATATTCTCGGCGGGGCAATATGGGGAAGCGTTATTGTCTCTGCAGGGTATTTTGTCAGCGCGGCAATCCTTGCCCTGCCGCTGCATACTTACCTTGCCTGGTTCCTTATCCTCGCAGCGGTTGCCGGTCTGTTTGTGCTGATAAGAAAGCATAAATTCACGCTGTAAACTGCGGAGCAAACCCGCCCGTCAGCCACTATTACGGCTTGCGGGCGCTGAGCAGAAAGATCATCGGCCGTTCTTTTTCTTCATCCAGTACCGGGTTCGCCGCAATCTGTGCCGCTGACGGCCCCCACTCATTCATGGCAGTGATTTCAAAACCAGCTGTAATCAGCGCATTTATCCAGGTGGATAATTTACGGTGCTGCTTTTCCACACCGTCGGCAAACCAGTTGCTGATCCTGACGCCTTCCTGCTGATACTGATTGACCGGCCAGGCTTTATTACCCGCACTGTCCGTGCACCAGTTCTGAATGACAGGAGCAGTGTAGATCGGGTGTTCTGCGGAAAAAACCAGACTACCGCCCGGAACCAGTGCCTGATACAGCGTGGCAAACAGTGCCGGGATATCACGCAGATAATGCAGTGCCAGCGAACTGTAAATCACATCACTTTGTGCCGCCGGTAATTGCAGTGTCTCGAGATCAGCGCGCAGATAAGTAATATCCGGATCCGTGGTCATCGATGCGGCTTTCGCCAGCATTTTCTCTGACAGATCAAAACCGGTCACCCGGGCAGCACCCTGCTCTTTTGCCCAGCGGCAAAACCAGCCATATCCGCAACCCAGGTCGATCACTGACTTTCCGGCCAGTGACGGCAGCAATGTCTGCATGGCGGTCCACTCCGGCGCGCCGTTCAGTCCTTCTGCTGAGCGGGGCAGCGTGGCATAACCGGCAAAGAAATCCGGATTGTCATAAATATTCTGAGACATAGCTTACTCCTTAAATGATGAGCAAATTATATTCATAGTTTGCCGGTTTCCGCCACGATTCTGTTTTACAGACATAAAAAAACCTCACCGGAGTGAGGTTTTTAAAATCTGTTACTGACAGCGGTGATTACAGAGCAACCACGTTAGCTGCAGCCGGGCCTTTCATACCATTTTCGATGGTGAAAGAAACCTGCTGGCCTTCTGCCAGAGATTTGAAGCTGTCGCTCTGGATTGCAGAGAAGTGAACGAACACGTCTTTGCTGCCGTCAGCCGGAGTGATAAAGCCAAAACCTTTATCATCGTTAAACCATTTTACAGTACCGGTAATTGTTGCGGACATATGAATTTCCTTTAAATTGATTTTGTTGCCATAAGGCATATAAGCGGTTTGATTACGTTTTTACTTATGGGAACTATCAGAAGGAATTCGCTATGAAGTGGTATCTTGGATAACGCTTGACGGAGAACAACTTAAAATCGGACTGACATAAATAGGTCTGTACTTCCAAACCAATGCCGATATTAAGCCATATATTTTGTTATCCGGCAAGCTCTTTTTGATTTACCTCAAACGACCACCCCCGCCAAAGGCGTCAGTTCGCCAGCCCCATATAACCGTGGATCCCCATATAAAGCCCGACCAGCGCTATCAGTGCCGCCGAAAAATACGGTGCTTTTTTGGCGATATCACCCAGCCCCTGCCAGCGGCGGCTGACCTGGCGCAACCCCACCGCAGTCACCACACCAACTGTGACCAGTGTCAGTGCCAGCCCGATACTGAAACTGAGCACCATGGTTGCGCCCAGGGTAAAAGCTTTCAGTTGCAGACAGATCAGCAAAACAGTAATCGCCGCCGGACACGGAATCAACCCGCCGGTCAGGCCGAACAATAACACCTGGCTGTTGGTGGCTTTGCCGCCGGTAAACCGGGTTTTGATTTCATGCGCATGTGCTCTGGCATGCGCATCCTGATATTCGTCATCATGGTGGTCGTGATGATCGTGGTGATGCTCTGCATGATGGTGATGATGATCGTGGTCATGTTCATGGCTGTGATGATGATCATGCTCATGATGATGGTGATCACTGTGTGTATGGCTTTCCTGCTGCATTTCTGTCAGCCAGTTTTTTTCACCACGGTATGTCCGCATAAACATCCAGAATGCAGTTGCCAGAATAATCACCGCCGACACCATTTGTAACCACGGCTCTACGGCTTCCGGCGTGAACCGGGCACTGATATACATCCCGCCGAGGGCTATCAGCCAGACAATCAGGGTATGCGACAACGTCGCCGCCAGTCCCAGCATCACCGCCTGTCTGACCGTCCCTTTCACCGCAATAATAAAGGCCGCCATCATGGTTTTTGAGTGGCCCGGCTCCAGGCCGTGCAGCGCACCCAGTGCAATCGCGCCCGGGATAAAAAACCAGGCATTTCCCTGCTGCAGTAAAGAGGCAAAATCGGTCATGGCGTGTGATCCCTGTTTTCAGAATGAAGAAAGAGTGAATTGAGTATACTCCCCCCCAGTATAATTACACTACCTCTTTGTATCATGAAGATGCTACTATTTTGCCCGTCACTTTCTTTTCACCTTATTTCACGGGGTTGCCATGTCACATACCATCAGGGACAGACAGAAACTTCAGAACCGCGCCAGTAAAATTCAGGGGCAGGTCAACTCACTGAAAAAAATGCTCGATGAACCGCATGAGTGCTCCGCCGTGCTGCAACAGATTGCGGCTATCCGTGGCGCGGTAAACGGATTAATGCGGGAAGTGATTAAAGGCCATCTGATTGAACACGTAGTTCATGAGGAAGATGAGGAAAAACGTCAGGGTGATCTGGATATTGTCCTGAAGGTGCTGGATTCTTATATTAAGTAAAGAAAAATTAAGCCGGTGTTGTAAAAATCCCCGACGCCGGTCCTGTAAGTGTTGAATATCCTTTTCTGATATAAAAATATTCCCCCTGTATATCTCAGAAACTCACTGAGCCCCCTTTTATTCAGCTCCTGCAACAGAGACTGAAAATAAAGAATGCTGTTAATAATCAGTTAATTTACAGCGTCTGAAATAATCTATGATAAAACGACATTTTCTTTTATTTCACTGCTGAAAAGGCTGTTATGACTATAAAACGGATTAATCCGCCCTCACTGTTTAATTCCCTGCAATACGGTTTCAGTCAGGTCGTGGAAACAACCGGCACCCGGCAGTTATTTCTGTCAGGACAGGTCGGCGTTGATCATAATGAAGTGACAATCGCAGGCGGTATGCGGGAACAAGCCGCACAATCGGTGGACAATATTGCCCGTGCCCTCGCGGCAGCCGGCGGTTCTCTGTCTGATGTGGTTATGCTGCGGATTTATATCCGTGCCGGTGCGGATTCACACGATGAACAAATGGCAATTGCGGATGTGCTGAAAGAAAAATTTGCCGATGATGCCCCTGCCTCATCATGGATTATTGTCAGCGGATTATCGCTGCCTGAATGGCTGATTGAAATCGAAGCTCACGCCGTGCTGCCGTAACCGGAAGGCGCTGTACAGCGCCTGATTTGCATGATATTGATTACGTGAATATCAAAAATAAAATAAAAATACTGAGAATGTCACCATGCAAGCCGCCACCCGTTCCACCATTGCTCTGCTCGCTTCCTCATTCTTAATTACTATCGGACGGGGTGCCACTATCCCGTTTATGGCGATTTATCTCAGCCGTCAGTATGACATGGCGGTGGATCAGGTCGGGGTGGCACTGACGGTCGCACTGACAACCGGCGTGTTATTCAGCCTCGGCTTCGGCATCATTGCGGATAAATTTGATAAAAAGCGCTACATGCTGATGGCAATTCTGGTTTATATCGCCGGATTTATCGCTATTCCGCTGACTCACAATATCGCACTCGTCGTTGTCTTCTTTTCACTGATTAACTGCGCCTACTCCGTTTTTGCTACGGTGCTGAAAGCCTATTTCGCCGATACACTGCCACCGGCGCGTAAAACCAAAGTCTTTTCCCTGAACTACACCTTTGTCAACATGGGATGGACCGTCGGGCCGCCGATTGGCACAGGGCTGCTGATGTACAGCGCGGATCTGCCGTTCTGGCTGGCGGCCTGCACCGCCTCCTTCCCGATATTCTTTATTCAGCGTTTTGTCCGCAGCGTGCCGCCTTCTGCTTCAGGCAGCAACAGCACCGCCTGGCAGCCATCTGTCATGCTGCATGATAAAGCCCTGCTCTGGTTTACGTTATCCGCCTTTCTGGGATCGCTGGTGTTCGGTTCATTTTCCGCCTGTATTTCCCAGTATGTCCTGACGGTGGCAGATACCACACTGGCAGAAAAAGTGATTGGTGTGGTGCTTCCGGTCAATGCCGCGGTGGTGGTTTCACTGCAATATATGGTCGGCCGCCGGATCAGCACAGATAATCTGCAAAAGCTGATGACACTCGGTACGCTCTTTTTTATGGCCGGACTGGCCGGGTTTATGATGTCAGGCAGCAACCTTGTGTTCTGGGGAATTGCTGCATTTGTCTTTACCCTCGGTGAACTGATTTATGCGCCGGGTGAATATATGCTGATCGACAACATTGCGCCGGACGGCATGAAATCCAGCTACTTCTCCGCCCAATCCCTCGGCTGGCTCGGCGGTGCCTTTAACCCGCTGATGACCGGCGGTGTGCTGACCTATTTCCCGCCAAATACCCTGTGGCTGCTGCTGATTGGTGTTTCCGCCTGCGCCTGGCTGTGTATGATGCGCGGCCTGAAGATCAGCAGAAACAGGCTCATTCATCAGTGAATATTTGATTCACTTATCATTAATTAATAATACTTCATATTCCGATACGGTAATTTTCTGCTGCTGAGCTATCCTCCCTCTATTGTTTAGTTTTATTTAACATAGAGAGTGCTGTATGCCGCATCAGGCACTCTGACCAGCCCTGTTATTCATGTCTGAAAGGAGTTACCGCTATGTCTTATACTGAACCGGATTTGATGAGTCCGGCGGAAGAGCAATCCGTCATCCGTATCCTGAATGTTACTCTCGGGCTGGCGCTGCCCGGTTGTCTGCGGGTTGCGGCAGAGCTGAATATTGCCGACCATCTGGCTGACGGGCCGCTCTCTGTCACCGCACTGGCAGAACGCACCGGCTCGGATCCGGATAACCTGCGCCGCATTCTGCGGATGCTGGCACTGAACGGTATTTTCACCGGTACGGATGATGACAGTTACCGGCTCTCTCCTGATGCGGAGTTTCTCCGCCGCGATCACCCCTGCTCACAGCGGGATGCGGTTCTGACACTGACAGATAATACTTACTGGTCAACCATTGGTCAGCTTAATGAATCCGTTCGCGGTGAACTGAACTTTAAAAAGCTGTTCGGTAAAACCTTCTACGAATATCAGGCCACAAAACCCAACCGTGATGACAGCTATAATTTCCCGTCCGGGATGTCTGCCCTGTCAGAGATGGAAAACTATTTTGTCACCCGGGCTTATGACTTCCCGTCATCGTGCCATATTGCCGATATCGGCGGCGGCGAAGGCTCACTGCTGCTGCGGATTTTGCGCAGCGACCCGACACTGACCGCCACCCTGTTCGACAGCCCGCATGTGATATCAGACAAATACCTGTCTCAGCTGGGTGACGATTCCCGCTGGTCGCTGGACGGCGGTGACTTCTTTAAATCCGTACCGCAGGCGGATATGTATCTTCTGAAAAAAGTCATTTTTAATCAGGATGATGCCAACGCCCTCGCTGTACTGAAAAACTGCCGCAAGGCCATGAAACCGGACAGTAAACTGCTGATCATCGAATCCGTTGTGCATCCGGAAACCAACCCGGCGGCACATTACGGTATGGGGATCCTCTGTATGGCGATCCTGCCCGGCGGCGGTGAACGGACTATTCCGGAGTTTGAGGCTCTGCTGGCTGAAGCCGGACTGAAAATAAACCGCCTTATCCCGACAGAGTGCTATATCTCTGTGCTTGAAGTGGTTGCAGCCTGATCTTTGATCCGGCACAGTGCGTTCCCAGACGTACTGTGCCATTGTAAAAGTCCTTATGTCAGCTGCGGAGCAGGAAGCACCGGTGAGAATATTACTGATTTTGCCGTTTGACAGGACTTACCGCTATCGGAAAAGCGCGTTTTCCGTGGCGATCAGCTATGCCCCGCTGACCCTTATCACCCTCGCAGCCCTGGTTCCCCCGCATCTGAATGCTGAACTGACCCTTTGTGATGAAGGGGTTTCCCCGCCGGTCACTGCCGGGGATTTTGATCTGGTGGTGATCACCGCCACCGCCTCCTCTTCCCCCCGCGCCTATGCACTGTGCCGCTACTGGCGCGAACGCGGGGCAAGAACCGCAATGGGCGGCGCTCACGTCACACTGCAGCCGGATGAAGCCGCGCAGCATGCCGATACCGTCCTCATCGGCGCCGGTGAACTCATCTGGCCGCAATTTTTACAGGATATGGCTGACGGACATCCGCAGCCGCGTTATCAGCACCGCTCTGAGCGCGGCTTTCTGCCGATGCCGGTACCGCGCCGTGATCTGCTGCCGTCCCGCGCCTATATGAATATCGCCACTATTATTGCCGACCGGGGTTGTCCGCTTGCCTGTGAATTCTGTTCGGTGCAGCATCAGTGGGGACGCAAAGGCACCGCACGTCCGGTGGCAGAGGTGATTGACGAGATAAAACAGAGCGGCAGACAGCGCTGGATATTCCTCGACCCTAATCTGTACGCTGACCGGCAGTACAGTCTGGAACTGTTCCGGGCACTGATCCCGCTGAAAATCCGCTGGTCGGGACTGGCGACCCTCAATGTGACGGATGACGACGAGGTTTTCCGGGCGATGTGTGACAGCGGCTGCGAAGGGCTGCTTATCGGGCTGGAAAACCTCAGTCAGCAGACCATGACGGCCACCGGCAAGAATTGTAACCAGGTCAGCGAATACCGCCGTCAGATCCGGCGGCTGCGCGATAACCGGATTGCCGCCCTCGGCTGTTTTGTGCTCGGGTTTGACGAAGATACCCCGGAGAGCATCCGCGATACGATACGGCAGATCCCGTCTCTCGGGCTGGATCTGGTGCGTTTTTCTGTCCTCACCCCGCTGCCGGGTACACGGCTGTGGCAGCGGATGGCGGAAAACGGCCGCTTAATCACACAGGACCTGAGCCTGTATGACAACGAACATGTGGTTTTTCAGCCGCAAAATATGTCACCGGAAACCCTGCAATCCTTACTGCACGAAGCCTGGCGGGAAACATATCGTCTGCCGGCCATTCTGCGCCGGGTATTGCACCGTCCGGGCTGCCGTTTTATCCGCCTGGCGGCCAATCTCGGCTTCCGGCTGTACGCCCGCCGGTTACGCCATGAAAAAACCGGGCTTTTCAACCCGGCGATAGTGACGAATAACACAAGGAAAACAGACTGATGCGTCTTTTACTCAACAGTATTCTGCTGGTTTTTTCGATGACTGCGGCAGCGGCCTGTTTATGGGGAGTGAGCCATCTCGCCTGGTATTATGCGCTGCCTGCCCCGATCAGTTTTATGCTGATTAATAACATGCCGTTCGCTATTTTGCATGAAGCAGTACATGGTGTGGCCGCCCGCACTGCCGCCGGTAACCGCACCATCGGGATTATTGCCGCATGGGCGTTTCCGACTTCTTTTACCCTGCAGCGCCGTGCGCATCTGAATCACCATAAAAATAACCGGACAGATAAAGAGCTGTATGATTATTACCTGCCAGACCAGCCGCGCTGGCTGCGCAATATCTGGATGTACGGCGGCAATCTGCTCGGGTTGTACTATTTTTGCGTACTGCTCGGTAATCTGCTCTGGTTTATTGCGCCGGGCGTGTACCGTTCACGGGTGTTTGTCACCAAAATCGCCCCGGCGCTGGGGTTCGGGTCACAGGTGCCGGAACTGGCAAAACTGCCGCCGCTGACCATCTGGAGTGAACTGCTCGGTGCATTTCTCTGGCAGGCGCTGCTGTTTTGGGCGCTGGATTTAAGTGCGGCCGGTTATCTGCTCTGCCTGTGGGCTTTTGCGCTGCACTGGTCGGCCCTGCAATATGCGGATCACGCCTGGAGCCGCCGCGATGTGATGAACGGTGCGTGGAACCTGAAAGTACTGCCCGTCTCCCGCTGGCTGGCGCTGAATTATCACTGCCATCTCGCACACCACCAGCACCCGCAGGCACCGTGGTATGAACTGCCGTCGCTGGTGGATGATCAGCCGCGCCCGACCTTCTGGCGTGTCTATTTCACCATGTGGCGCTATGGTGTGCGGCCTGCCCCGCAAATGGGCGCAGCGGCGGATCTGGATTTTCTGTTTCCGCCGGAAAAATAAACTGTTTTCATTATTTTATTAATAAATCTGCCGGTTAAGTACAACGGTGATAACGGGCAGAATAACGAAAAGCATCCGCGCCATGGATGGCGCGGCTGAGCTTACAGGGATGTATTTACAGCGTCTTTTCGTTTTGCCCGTTATCAGCCGCCTCCGGTTCCGCAAAGAAATGCCGGTTTTATTTCTTATCTGTAGCCATTTCCGGTTTTACCGCACTTTTACGGCGAAACAGCACAATACCGGCCAGCAGACCAATCACCAGACCGCCCGCTCCGTACATCATGCCCTGTAAGGCATTACGGGTTTCATTCAGCAGCGGGTTATCCGTGAAATCGGTACCGATATGAATTGTGCGGATTTTCCAGGCGCCGTCTTCAAGCGCAACCGTCGCTGTCCAGCGGGTCGGAAAATCGTAGGTACGGCCGTCACTCAGCTGATATTTTTCCATCCCTTTACCGTAGGCGACACCCCAGGTTTTATCCGGGGATAACTCCGTCACCACATCAGCATTAAAACTGATATTCAGTTTTTTCAGGAATTTATCCGGCCCGAACCAGGATTCAAAATACGGTTTTATTGCAGCTTTGCCGGAGATAAACTCCTGGGTGATGGGCGTGGCACGCAGATTTTCACTCATCACCGGCAGCATTTTGTCATAATCACCGCTGTTGATAGCATTTTCCACGGTACCGATCACCTGCCGCAGTTCATCATGGATAGCGCCGTCCTCTTCTCCGGGTTGTGCATACACCGAAAAACTGAATATCATTAACGCACTGATAATTATCCTTTTCATCATTATTTCCTCATCATATATGAAACCGTTACAGCCAACAGCAAACCGGTGACCACATCCGCCACATGGTGCTGATGAACCAGCAGCACAGACAGCACAATCAGCACCAGCCACAACAGAAACAACAATGTCAGCCCGCGTCCGGTATGGCGGATAATGGCCAGCACCGCGGCACACGACCAGGCCACATGCAGGGACGGAACCAGATTATGCGGGTGATCCAGCGCAAACAGTGTCATGTACATCGTCCGGTACAGCGGAGACTCCGGCACCTCCCGTACAAAGCCGAGCTGTGCCGGAAACAGAAAAAAGATCACGCCGCCCAGTAATGTCATCACCATAAAGGTAAGTGCCAGCTGCCGGTGCTCCCGGCGCGGCAGAAACAAAACCGGCATCAGAATAATCAGGTAAAACGAGCAGTACACCCAGATAAAACCGGGCACAAACGGGATGTGCAGCTCAGCCGGAAACCACAGGGCATACAGGCTGTCGCGCCCGGCCGTATACGCATTCATCAGCGGGTAAACTGTGAAAAACACCACACTGACCGGGATACACCACAACAGATAACTGATGACACGGCGGGAAAAAGGATCCGGATCGGTATTCATTCATCCCCCTTATTTTAAACCAAAACGCATACGGTGTTTTTTATGCACCTCTTTGCGGAATAACAGGGTATAACGCCAGAAAGTGGCCATACGCGATAAGGATTGCAGGGTCAGGCGCAAATCAGAAAACCGGCGGATAATCGACGGCACACTGTTAAAACGGCTGCGCGCAGCATGGCACAGTTCTGTCAGCGTTTCGGGGCTCATATTTGCAGGCTGAAAGGCGGCCTGATTAAAACGGTATTCCGGATGCAGCCACCATTTCCCGTCAAACAGCAGGCGGTTTTCCTGCGCCAGCTGCTGATACAGCGGCGTGTTCGGGTACGGCATCAGAATGTTATAGGCGGCAAAAGCAAAGCGGTTTTTCAGGGCGAATGCCACGGTATCTTCCACGGTTTCTGCCGTATCGTGGTCATACCCCAGGGTAAACGCCGCCCAGGTCTGCAATCCGAAGTCCCGTAATACCGAAATTTCCTCACGATACTGTGAAAATATCCGCATATTCGGCGATTTTCGCGCATCACGCAGACTGTCCGGGTTGATGGATTCAAATCCCATCACATTACCCCAGCAGCCGCTCTGCTGTAACAGCGACATCAGGCGGCGGTTACGGGTCATATCCAGGCTTGCCTGGCTTATCCAGTGCACATTCAGCGGGATCAGCGCACTGCACAGCTCACTCAGCCCGCGATGATCAGACGCGATATTGTCATCAACAAAAAAGATAAATTTCGGTTTCTGTGTTTCTATCTCCCGCACCACTTCATCGATCCGGCGGATATAGTGCTGCCGCCCGAAATAACGGCTGACCGCACAGAAACGACAGGCAAAACGACAGCCGCGGGTAAACTGCATCAGGCTGATCGGCAGATAGCCTTTTCCCCGGAAGATATCCCGGCGCGGCAGGCAGCCGCACAGATTATGATCGACCTGGCCGACTCCGGCAGGAGCATCATAGCGCGGCTTCAGGCGGCCTTTCTCCGCATCACGGATCATCTCTGTCCAGCGGGTTTCCGCGTCACCGGTAAAAATACTGTCACAATGCTGCGCCACTTCCTCCGGCAGCAGTGTGGCGTGGATCCCGCCCATCACCACCCGCACATCACGAGCCCTGTATTCTGCGGCAATCTCATAAGCGCGGCGGGCGGTAAACGTTTCGACCGTAATAGCGACCAGATCCGCCTGTTCATCATAAGGAATGGCTTCCATCCGGTCGTCATACAGCACCACTTCCACATCCGGCGGGGTCAGACCGGCGAGAACACCGAGCATCAGCGGTTCCATCCGCCCCTCATCCACATACAGGCTGTGCTCCTGACGGCCGATATTCGGTTTAATCAGTATCAGTTTCACCCTTTTTCTCCAAGGCGTTTTCCCTGCTTGCGGGCGATGTCCCGGTGCGAGGCAATATTGTAAAGCCAAGCGACCAGCAACGTGCGCCAGCGGCTCCGGCTGCCGGAACGACACAGACGCCGGATAACAGATGCATAACGGTAAAAGCGGGTGCGGGCATAAAAACATCCGGCAGCCAGTTCTGAGGTGCTCATTCCGCCCGGCCGGAAAGCCGGTTCGCCGTAGCGGAAATCCGGGTCAAGCCACCAGGCCGGATAAATCAGCCGTCCTTCAGCCTCCAGCCGGGCATACAACGCCGTGCCGGGGGTCGGGATCAGCAGGTTAAAATTGGCAATCGCCAGTTTGTTACTCTCCGCAAACGCCAGTGTGCTGCGGATGGTCTCCGGCGTGTCTTCGTCATAGCCGAAAATAAAGGTGCCGTAGACACAGATACCACGCCGGTACAGCGCCGCCAGCACAGCGGCATAATCCTCCGCCGTATGGCTGCGGGATTTTCCCATCCGCCTCAGGGTGGTTTCATTCAGGCTTTCAAAGCCTATCAGCACGAAGCAGCAGCCGGCGGCGGCCAGTTTATCCAGCATCTCCTCATTACGGGCGATATCGATACTGATCTGGCATCCCCAGCGGCGTTTCAGCGGTGTGAGCATCGCCAGCAACTCATTCAGCGCCCGCTTACCGGCAAAGAGATTGTCATCCACAAAAATCAGAAAACGCTTTGCAGGCAGAGATAAAATTTCATCCCGCATCTCATCAACCGGCCGGGTGCGCACACCTTCCGGATAAAATGCGTGGATAGAGCAAAAATCACAGGCAAACCGGCAACCGCGTGAGAACTGCACCAGCGATACCGGTGCATAGCGTTTACCCTCAAAAATGGTGCGATCAAGACGGTAACCGGCAAGCGGGCGGTCATGCGCGCCCCGGTAACAGGGTTTCAGTGCATTCTGTTCACAATCCGCCAGCATCTGTTCCCACGCCCCTTCCGCATCACCGAGCAGCACGCTGTCCGCATGCTGCAATGCTTCATCCGGCATAAAGGTGACGTGGCAGCCGCCCATCACCACGGTTTTTCCCTGACGGCGGAACCGGTCAGCCAGCTGATAACTGCGCTGTGCTGTGAAGGTTTCCACCGAAATGGCGATCAGATCCGCATCAGGCAGTGATTCCGGGATGTTATCCAGCCGGTCGTCATAAAATGTGACCCGGTGCCCCGGCGACAGAGCAGCCAGGATGCCGATCGCCAATGGCGTCATAACATCTTTCGTGCGGTAATCCCCCATGTTCGGGTAGATCAGCACGATATTCACAGCAGCGCTATCTCCGGCCAGACAATGCGGCCGTCCCACTGTGGTGCGGCGGTCAGATCAACGCCGTAAATCCGGGTGCGGTAAACGGATGCCCCGGTGCGTTTAATCACATCATTAGTGCAGATATGCCCCGACGGCAGCCCGACGGTCATAACCGGGGTGGTGCAGTGCAACAGAGCTTCCTCAATCAGATCAGGCAGTTTGGTATCATCGGTACAGGCCAGGAATGACAGGAAACTCTGCGGAACCACCTCACCCGCCGCCGGCATCTGCGGCCGCCGGGTCATTCCGGCAAAAGCGTTGTAAAGCGGGCGCAGCATCTTCATTCTGCCGGAGTAACCGGCCACAATAACCTGCTTGAAAGCACGCTGATCCCAGAGCATACCGCAGGCCACCAGTTGCCCGTTCTGATAACTGCCGAGCACCGTGATGCCGGTCTGCTGCATCGCTTTCAGGTTCAGTGCCGGTGCCAGCTGACGGGAAGCGGATTCCTGTGCAAAGAAACGGATGACATCGGTGTAATCCTCCGGTGGCACCACTTTCCACAGTCCCCGGTTTTTGCCTCTGCTTTTGCTGATCGCCAGCGTGCTCATGCTGCTCAGAAAACGGTAGAGCGGCAGACCTTCCACACCCCGCTCCAGCAGGCGCCTGGCCAGTAAATTATTCTCCGCAATACTGGTATAACAGTGATCCGGTGTCGGCAGCTGGCGCAGATAAGAAAATCCGGCCTGTAACACTTTCAGGTGATTACGGTATTTCGGCACAATACGCAGACTGCCGAGATAACCCATCCGCGCTTCTTCGCCGTTAACCCAGCCGCTCTGTATGCTCAGCTGGCACATGCCGACCAGGGTATCACCGTCTCTTGCCAGCGCCGGATAGATTTCACCGAAATCATCTCTGGGGGAAAAATAACCGGGCCGCCGGGTCATCACCAGCTCCCAGTCCCCCTGCATGGCATTCTCTTCAAGGAGCCTGAGTAAATCCGCGATATGCTCCGTTGTCGCGTCAATAACCTCTATCATTTAACCTCTGCTAATTTACCCTGCCAATTCTCATCACCGAGCGGATAGCCGTTGCGGCAGCTGATTTCACGGTGATGCAGCCAGTTAATCGGGAAATAGTTGCGAAACATAAAGAAATCGCCCCGGTTACGCCAGCTGCGCTGAAGAATCGAGCGTGAACTGTAAAATGCCTTCCTTGCTGAGAGGCACCCCTGCGTTACTGCCTCCGGAGACAGCTGTGCCGGACTGAACGGCAGTTCGTTGTAACGGTAATGATCATCGAGCCACCAGTGCTCAAAGCGCAGACGGTTTTCCTGCGCCAGCCGCGCATAAAGCGGCGTTCCCGGAAACGGCGTCATATGATTGAATGCCGCGATATACATACTCTGTTCGCGGGCGTAGGCCACCGCCTCACTGAATGAGTCCGGGGTATCATGGTCATAGCCGAACACAAATGTGCCGTAAACGGCGATATGATGGCGGCGCAGGTTAGCCAGTGCCTGACTGTAGCCGCCTTTCATGGTGTTAAAGCCTTTTTTCATCTGCCGCAGATTGGCTTCATTTAGGGATTCAAAGCCAATCAGCACGCCCCGGCAACCTGCCTGTGACAGCGCGCGGACAAACTCCTCATCATGCGCGGCATCAATGCTCATCTGGGTCACCCAGCGGATCCCGGCGTTTGCCAGAGCCGGCAGAAACTCGCGGCTTTCCCGCTGGCTGCCCGCAAAATTATCATCCACAAAGAAAAACAGATTTTTTGTGCCTTTGAGACCCGCCAGCTCCCGCAGCACATGATCCGGATCGCGCCGCCGGTAACGCTGCTGATAAAACGACTGCACCGCACAGAACTCACAGTGAAAACGGCAGCCGCGCCCGGTTTCCACCAGCCCTATCGGCAGATAACGTTTTCCCGCGAACAGGCTGCGATCAACACGGATACTGCGCAGATCAGTCTGTGTTCCGTGATATTCCCGCTGCAGTGTGCCGTGGCGTAAATCATCAATCATGGTTTCCCAGACTGACTCCGCCTCTCCGGTGATAATGACATCCGCAAAGCGTTTCACTTCCTCCGGCATCAGCGTGGCGTGAAATCCGCCCATCAGCACCGGCACACCGCGCTTCCGGTACTCACTGGCTATCTGATAGGCCCGCTTTGCGGTATAGGTTTCAACTGAAATTGAGATCAGATCAGCCGGTTCATCAAACGGGATCAGTTCCAGACGATCGTCGTAAAACCGTGTTTCAATATCCGCCGGTGTCAGCCCTTTCAGTGCCGCAACCGGCAGAGGCTCCATCTGCCAGGATCGCAGATAGGTTTCACCGCGCCGGTGGCCGATCGCCGGGTGAATAAATGTCAGCCGCATCAGTGGCTGCCCGACTTCGCCGGACGGTGTTCAACCGGCCAGTCACAGGTGTAATACTGATGCAGGTGATGCGCATAGAAGCGGTAACCCAGGTTTGCCGTCAGCGCCAGCGGTTTAAAGTTACGCGCCTGCCACAGCCGCTTCGCGATGCTGCGGTAACGGTACACTTTTTTCCAGGCGCGTTCGTGCCCCAGTTCCAGCTCACGCGCACTCATCAGCGCCGGGCGGAATACCACATGCTGCGCGTCATACAGCGACCAGTCCGTGGTTAAAATCCGTTGTTCCTCCTCAAGGCGCTTAAACAGCGGCGTGCCCGGGAACGGTGTCAGCACTGAGAAACGCGGTAAATCAATCCCGGCATCGATAGCCAGATCCACCGTGCGGTCAAACACATCAGTGGTGTCGTGATCCAGACCGAATACAAAACATCCCTGAATCGCAATTCCCAGCCGGTGCAGGTCACCAATCAATTCTTTATAATCCACCGAGCCGTTAAATTTCTTCCCGGCATCTTTCAGGCTGCCGTCACTGACCGTTTCCAGCCCCAGCAGCAGCCCTTTGCAGCCGCTGCGGGCCATCAGCTCCATCAGTTCGTGGTTATGAGCTATCAGCACGGTGGATAAACCGAACCACTGAATATTCAGCGGGATCAGTGCGGTAAACAGCCGTTTGGCATAACCGATATCCGACACCAGGTTCAGATCAACAAATATTACTTTCCGTTTACCGGTACGCGCCACATAACGGCGGATATCTTCAACCACCCACACCACCGGATGCTGAAACTGCTTACGCCCCCAGGCACTCGGTGCAACACAGAACTCACAGTTGTGAGCACAGGAGCGTGTCGCTTCAAAAACCCCCTGAGTGAGAAAATGCTTTGCATCAAACCGCTCGCGTTCCGGAAACGGCAAATCCGGGATATCAAGCGTGAAATCCGCGCCCTGACGGTATTCACGCTGCATATTACCCGCCATAAAATCACGGATAAGCTGCGGCCAGCTCTGCTCGGAATAGCCGGTGCAGACTGTATCAGCGTGCTGCAACGCCTCCTGCGGCAGCAATGTGACATGCGGCCCGCCGAGCACGACGGGGATATTTTTCGCCCGCATCTGTGCCGCCAGTTCATAGGCGCGCGGCGCATTCCCCGTGATCACCGTCATCGCCACCAGATCTGCCGTGAAATTCTCCGGCAGTTCCTCAATACTTTCATCAATCAGGCGGATATTAACCGGCAGGGATTTCGGCACCAATGCAGAAAGGGTGGTCAGCGTCAGCGGCTGATAACGCAGCGAGCGTTTGAAAATTCCGCCCCGTTTGCGGTACAGCGGCCCTTTCGGTGAAAGCAGCACCAGATCCAGCGGCCGCTGCGGCGTATAAACAGTCTGTGTCATCACAGAAACTCCCTGATCTCAAACATGGCACGCCAGTCAGACGAGGTCAGCAATGCCGGGATTTTAATCTCCCCCAGCCGCTTTCCCCGTTGAAGCTGCCGGTGAAAATAGTGCTCCGCCGGCTGATGCAGGCGGAGGAATGTCAGCGGTTTAAGCTGTCCGATACGGCGGGCGTAGTGATACTGCGGATTGGTGCACAGATACTGCTCAGTTTCCTCACAATATGCCTGTGCCTGTGTTTCAGTGCAGGTATCGCTGAGCAGCAGAACATAGCCCTGCTCATCCGCTGCCAGTACAGCAAAATCCTGCGATGGCGGTAAACCGGTACAAACGAACGGCTCGGTCAGTTTTTCCCCGACCAAATCACTGCATATACCCTCACGTCCGCAAAAACGCAGCTGCGGCAGCCCTTCCGGCGTGTGGCCGGTACACAGAACCAGATCATCGGTCTGATAGCGGTACAGCCCGCTGTTGGTGGTGACAATTACACTGTATGTTTCACCGGGCAGCAATTCATCCGCTAAATATATCTGCCCGTTATCCCGGCGGAATTCATAGAAATTACTGTCTGCACTCAGTTGCGGGTCACCGCAGTCAGACGGAACGGTGATCACCGCTTCGGTGGAGAGCAGCCCTTTGCCCTGAAGTGTCACGCCGGGAAAGCGCGTCATCAGCGCCTGTGCCGGTGAGGCGGACGCAGCCTGATCCCAGCAGCTGATCAGCGCCAGCTGCGGCCACAGCAGTGCGGTATTCTGCTCCTGCAGATACTGCCGGTAACGCACCAACGCCGCCGGGTCAGCACTCAGAGAATGCCCGGTAATTTCTCCGCCATCGCGCAGCAGGGCTGTGATCTCAGCCTGCCGGGTATCAAGAGCCGTGAGCAGCGGAAATAAAAACACCGGGCTCCAGACGGAGATCAGACGTAAATCCGGGCACTGCAGCAGATAAATCAGGGTCAGTAACTGCCAGTCTGCCGCATCCTCAACCTGCGCCAGTGTCAGCGGCACAGCCGATAATTCACTGAATGCCGCCAGGTAATCCGCGCCCAGATAAAGCGCATCACCACCGCCGACCGGAATACCACAGAGCGTTTTTGTCATCCGTGTCACTGCCGGGCTGAGTGCCCAGTAAACATGGCCGGAGGTCAGATTAAAACGGCGGGTCACATCCCGCAGCCAGCCGGTGACAGCAAGACGGAAATCGGTTAACCCGGCAGAAGTATAAGGCAGCAGTTTGCCGCCGCTGTGACTGCCGCCGGTCAGCTCAAATGCCGTGACCGGCGCACTGCACAACAGGTTTTCTTCCCCGGCCGTCATGCGGGTGATAAAGGAGCTGAGCTCAGAATAGGTTGTCAGAGGGACGTTCTGCTGATAGTCCGCCACAGATGTTACAGCGGAAAAATGATACCGCTGCCCGTATTCACACGCCGCATTTGCGGCCAGACAGGCGGATAACCAGCGGAACTGTCTTTCGCGCAGAGAGCCTTGCGGCGGAACAGACGGCATTCCGGCACGGAAATACTGCCAGACATTACCCATAGCAGAACTCAACATCGGGTTCTTCAAACAGTGACTGATAACGTTTAGCCACATTATCAGGGGAGACTTCACACAGGCAGACCAGTTCATGGCCGCAGACATAGTGCGGGTTTTTGTGCAGAAAAAACGCAACATCCGGTTTGCTGCGCTGCGCGTCAGTGACTGTTGCCATTGTGCGGTTCAGATAGCCAAACGCCGACGGGCATTCCACCACACCGCGGGCCGGGTTATAGAGTGAGCCGAATTTATCTTTTGCCAGTTCCGCCGCCAGCCGTGCCAGTTCCGGTTCTTTGACATTACCGTTCCAGTGCGGATAAAAGGTCTGCGCCAGCGTGCTCATATACCGGTAAGTGCGCACGCCCTTCACCAGCAGGAACCAGAACACCCGTTCGCCGGGATATTCACTGCGCAAAAGCGCAATACGCCGCAGCCAGGCACCGTGCAGCGTCTGCTGCTTCCAGTGGGCGGGATGCACAATTGTGTCGCCGGAATAGACAATCCGGTGTCCGCGGAACGGATAAAACTGCAGGGTACTGAACCCGGCCATTTCATCCCCTGACATCAGAAACAGAACTTCCTGTTTATGATCGAGATCTGATAAAAACTGTGTGCCGTCACTGCCGGTGTAATACATAAAATAGAGTGAGGCCATTTCCTGACGCTGCGCCTGTGTCAGAGTTTTTACAGGCTGAAAAAATGCGCGATACGACATTCCGCCGTCTCCTCCGGTAGATTTACCCGCACTGCCGCTTCTCCTTAAGTGGAATGCCTATCTTAGCGACCTTCATTTCAGAAACAATCAGCGATGCCTGAATCTTTGTTTAATATCATGAAAAAACATTGCATAAGCCGTTTCAGCGCCGGTGAAGAGCCCGGAGTCCGCCGGAAAAACAGCGGTTACACCGGAGCTCTCACCTGACAGTAAGGCTCAGGCAACAATGACTCAGCCTTCCGGACAACCGGCAATCCGTGTCAAAGTCGGCCGCGCCAGGTTATCCGAATCGTTCAGTTCTCCGGTAACCGTAACGCTGGACGATGGCCGGGCGGTAACCATTCTCGGTATTTATTTCCAGCGCAATATCGGCCTGAGTTTTAACGACAGAACCGGTATTCTGCACGGCATACCGACAGAATACGGTGAGTTTCCGGTGCGGGTGGTATGGGAGCTGGCACCGAAAAAACGGTTTTCCTCCGCAACAGTAAGCTGCCCGCCCCTGCCTGTTTGAGTGCGGGGGCATTTCCGGCAGTGCATTATTTTTTTATCATAATTATTTCTGAGCTGCCGTTATGGCAGTAAATCACCTCAAAAGTGAGGTACTGTCGCCACCCTCCCGTTTTCAGCCCTCTTTTGACTCAGTCCGTAACAGGTAAACCGTCCTTCTGCGGCAGATTTTGCATCCAGTTTCCGGATAAAAAAAGGAAATGGCCGGTGATGTCTGCCTCCTGACAACGATTTCGTCCAGATAAACGGCAGCGTTTCCGGGATAAATAACCGCCCGGCCCCCGCAGTCTGAGAACGGCGTAACCCTTTTACATGTTCACGGATGTAACTGACCGGTAACGTTTTTTCCGGCACAGGTAAGATCCCGCTTAACCGGATATACGGGTAAAAAGCAGCTAACCGTACAGAGAGCCCCAATTCCGCCAGAGAAGGGTAATCCCCGGCCAGCAACCGCAGACGGTTCCCCGGTGTCTGCGGCTTGCGGCAGTAATCCGGAAATGCGACAGCAACAGCACTGCTGTTTTCACCGGTTTTATTCTCTGCCAGTGTCAGGTGAAGCTGCCGCCAGATTTGCTGCCGGAGAAATACAGCCGATATCAGTACATCCGGTAAAATAGTGATTGTCTGATAAAATCGCATCCGTTTACCCTCCGCCACCGAAAACACCGCCGCGAATTAACACTGTCACGACATAATTTTCTTCATGTTCAGCGAGTTTTTTTCCGCTGACCCATTTTCCAAAGAGTGTATAAAAATCCTGCCCTGACCCCGGCGGACGGAATACTGCCCCCAGATGCGTGACCGCGCCATAGGGATCGGCCGCGATAACACCCGCTCCTGCAGTTAAATCAGAAAAGGCCGGATACCAGGTATCCACTGAACGCAAAGCATTGCCGATTTTTTGTGAATGCATTCCCGCAGTACCGTCAATATGGCAGAGTATCCGGCTGTTCCCGCCCTTTCTTTTATTCATCACAAATTCACAACTGGGATAAATTTCCTGCCCTTTTCCGGTTATCACTCTGGCTGAAACAGCCAGTAATAATGCACCATCATCACAACTCAGTGCCGCGGCAATATGTTTTCCCAGGTCACTGACTGTATTATCCGTCTGCTCAAAATGACGAAGGCTGTATTTTCGTGCATCAAATACCCACTGCTGTTTCTTCTCCGCACTGAGATTATCCACAACCACCTCAATATGCTCTGCGCCAACCAGGTTCCGCCACAAAAAGCGTCCGCAGGCAATATTATGTGCATACCGTCGTGCAGGCTCCCTGCAATGTTCTCTTTCCAGATAGTCCGTTATTACCGCCTGATAGCGCTGACGGAATATTTCATTATTACAGGCAGCCGGATATTTCAGCCCGCCGGTAATTTTCAGTGAGAACCGGAATATAATCACATCCTGTTCAGCTCCCAGCATGCAGTAATCCATAGACTGAATATTAGGATCATGAATTCTTTGTCCGGATATTTTTTCCTCTTTCCCCCCGTTTTTCCGGCGGAAAGCAAATGTCCCCCGGACAGCTCTCGTCTGTATTGTCAGCGGAGTAACCGGTGAATCCGGATCCTGTGATGTTCCGGAAAAAACACCGTCAGAGGGGCTCAGTTTTTTTGAAAATGATAAAACAGACGGTATATTCCTGAGTCCGGTCATTTTCTCTTTTCCGTTAATCGTGTTTTCCCTGCTGACACAGATAAAGATTCTCGTCAGGTAAATAGTGATAACCCCACAACATATCCGAAGGATGCCGCAGTTTATCTACCGGCCGGAATTCCCCTAATGTAATAACACTTTCCGCAAAGCGGTGCGGTATACCTTCTGCTCTCGCATTTTTCGCTATTTCCGGCGGGGAAAGCCCCTGATATCCGGTGACGACCGGGATCAGCACCGAACCGGGAGCAGTGGTATATTTCAGTAATGCTGCCATCGCATCCATTCCGCTGTTCATTGCATTGACCATGACATCCCGCCGCTCCAGTAATGCATATCCCGGAGCAATACATTGCCGTAATTCACACCATCGCGGTTTACTGTCAGGAAAAGGGCCGGTCTCCTGTTTACCTGAATCTGTAATATCGCCACCGGCAATTTTCAGCATGTTTATTGCTTCAGATACCACAGTGATGAATTTCTTATTTTTATCCTGTATATTCCCGCCGCAAATAAACAATGAAACATTGAGATGACAATACACTTCCTCAATCAGCGATGGGTTTCTGCCTTTTTTATCCGGCGGTTTACGCCTGTTTAATGCGGAATATATTACTCCGCCGGGTTCAGCATACAGTTGTAAATGGCAGTGGTGACAGATAATACCGGTATAATTAAACCTGACTGACGGAAACCCTTGTTTTCTCACTTTTCGCTCAAGTGCATGAATAAATCCCAGCCAGGCAGTAACTGCCGGAAAACCGGCTATCAGTGCACCGGATAACGCATTGGCATTCCGGATGAGAATATTTTTTAGCAACAGATAATTAATGGACACAGTAATGACCTCCGGCAGTGACGGCTCCCGGCGGGGCAGATAATAATAAACAGGCCTTTCCTTTATTCTGCATATTAAGCGCAGAAATATTTTGTGGTTTAGACCCGCCAATATGAATCACAACAAGATGACCCGGGAATATACCGGATTTACCAAGCCGGCGGTATAACTCAAATAATAACCCCGATGGTGTCATAACTGACAGTAAATGATAACCCGCATTACATTCTTTACCCGGCACGGGGAAAAAAACCTGTTTTATCTTTGAATTTGTTGCCGATACGCCCTCTCCGGAGAATATCTGTAAGAAACCGGCCCGCAACTTCCGGTAATTTTCACTGCCCATAATTTTCTTTGCCGTTTCACTTTCCTCACACAAATGTGTCAGTAATGTTTTTCCATCCTGCATTTTCAGCATCAAAAACGTATATATTTCCAGTGCAGCGGCATTACCCTCAGCATCCGGCGGAACAACCACATTACCGGACCGCAGAAAGCCATCATTTTTCTTTTTAACCTCCGCCAGTACCGCACCCGCTTTGCCATAGCGATTCCTGCGGGCACAGGGATGTGTAAAAGCAAACGGATGTGTCGTCAGTGACAGTTGTTTCGCGCGTCCTGCCGCATCGGACAACCATTGCAGACACGAAAACTCAGGAATTTTTTTTGACACCTGATATTTTGTAAAAAATGCAGTAATCTCCGGATCTGGCATAGAATATCCTTTTCTTAAAATAATTTAACTTGATAATAATATTGAAAATTCAATCCGGTATTGAGTGAATCTTCATCAACTGACGGAATATTTAATATGTCTTTGAAAGGGGATTGTCTACCAGCATTGTGATTTTTACGTACCGGTGTGTTTTTTTTGCGATCTGAATGGAATTTAATAAATAAAATTAACAGCAATAATACAAAAACGGCATATCCGAAAAGATATGCCGTAATTATTAAATATTTATTTCTTTGCTGGCTTATTGTTTTTAAGCCAATCCTGCATCTGTTTTATTTCTGGTCCCTGAGCGTCAATAATGTCCTGAGCTAACTTACGCATTTCCGGATCTGAGCCATATTTCAGTTCAATCTGCGCCATTTCAACAGCTCCTTTATGATGTGCAATCATACCTTCAGCAAATGCAATATCCGCATTTTGCTCAGAGAATGTTTTTGCCATATCATCATGCATACGCATCATAGAATCACCCAGCTCTTTCTGCACCGGAGTGGTAACAGCATGCATATCACCACTTAATAATACCGGATTTGCCACGGCCCCGAATGTCATAACGCCGGATAACAGAGCAGTGAGAATAAGTGTTTTTTTCATGATTAATTCCTTTTTCGTATTTGGTTGATGGAATTAATCATAAAGGTTGCCCTAAGGGAAAGGTCAATGTGATAAGAAATAACTTTACCATATTTACATTTAATAAAGCTCTCTCCACAATGTCTGAACAATTCAGATATTATTCTGTCAGTCCGGCATCAGTATTAATGCGGGTACTAAAAAAATAATGAAAATAATAAGATAACCCAATACCGCGCCAACACGGCTCTTCATCCCCACAAGAGAAGGCTTTACCAGACCTGCAACTGCGGCAACAAGCGCCAGTCCCGCAATAACCATTAAACCATCTTCCATATATCCTCCGTTTGCCTTTTCCTGCAGGTAATTCTGCGTATGACATTGAACCTTGCCGTTAAGGCAAAGTAAAGTTCTTAAAAATCACAATATTTTGATGACAAAGCAAGAAGATGGTGATTAAAAACACAGTCCGGGGAATACAGAAAAGAAAAAACCGGGCGTTATCACCCGGTATTATATGTGCAGTTATTTTCCGTCCGGTTCTGCAGTAACCGGTTCCGGCATATTTACCCATTCAGCATCTGTCATATGCTGTTCCCGGAGTGCTTCTTCATCCAGCCAGTTTATGACATATCGGGCGCTGTGCTGAGTCACAAAGCCACAGTTATCACAGATAAGACGATAATAATAATGGTTTATGCTGTCTGCCGGAATCCCCGGAGTGTGGTAATAAAATGTGACGAACGTATGCGGAGGTTTGTTATCCAGCCTGTCCTGCGCTGTTGTATAATTTGTTTCATCTATAACCTGCCTGCCATTATGTCCGCACATCAGACACGTGGTTTTAACTTGCTTATCATTCAGATAATGAAAAAAACGCGATCCTGTCACCGTTTTTAAGCGTTCCACAAACTCCCGGATCTGAACATTATCCGGTGATGAGTTATCCATCATACACCTCTGGCTTTGTATTGTTATTCCGTTTTTCAATATAAACACCATCGAATATTATATATTATTTATGCACTCATAACTGACCAAAGTCAGACACATGATATTTTCATTTTCACCGGTTTATTTTGCGGTTTCTTTTTTTCCGGTATATCCCGCATAAAAATAATAAAATCACCTCACTCGCGGACCAGATATTTACATAAGATCACTAATTGATTAATCTTAAGAAAAGATAATCAATAAAAGGCTATTTTTGAGTAATGAAACAGTTATTTTCGGTGTTATTTCTGTGGTGCACATCCCTTTCTGCTTCAGCTGATATCGGTCCGGCTGTACTGCGCTCTCCACAGGACGCGGCAAATGCAAAATTGGTGATATCCAGTCTCAGACAGGCAAAGATCACGCCGGATAATCCCTTGTTTTCAGAGTTTAACGATCTGGCATTTGATGCCATGCATAATAAAAATTACACATCCGCAATCAAATTTTTTTCTGAGAATATGCTTCGTTATCCGTCACCTCAGATGATTATAAATTATACTGATGCAAATCTTATGATGCTGACGGATAATAAAAATACCCCGGGCAGTTGTACACCTTCCGGTGAGGATTTACAGACAGCGCTGCGTTATTATCACTCCGCGCTGCTCACAGATAATACTGTTAATTTATTATCCTGCGATGAACGGAAAAATCTGACTACAAAAATTACCTGCCTTGAAGCATTTCAGAAAACACCGGCACCTGCAGAATTCAGGTGCCGGATATTACACCCGGGGTCATAACAGCACGGTAATTTTTGTGCCTGTTATAATTTCCTGACTTCATCGATAGCATTATAGAGCTCAGGAACAATTTCTTGTCTGTACCCTTCTTCTATCATCTCAAACGCTTTTTTTCTCGCGGCTGCTTTGGTTGCGCTATCCTCTGAGATATCCTCAACCAGCATATCCACCGCTTCATTCATTTCATTCTTACAATTCTTATATGCGTTATCGGTAATTGTTTTTTTGCTGTCAGTGGTTGTCAGTGCCTGCTCGGCAGAATAACGGATAAGGCAGTTTCCCCATTTTTCAGACATCCCGTCTGTTGCACTGTTTTTTGCCGGTGCCTGACAGCCACCAATCAGCATAACTCCCAAAATTAAAAATAAACTTTTTTTCATGTTCATCCCTTAACGGTGCTTTCCGTGTCTGTCCCCGGTCATCAGTGGTTTTAGTATTACAGTGATATTAGCAAAGAGAATTGGCGATATGGAATAGGATTTGACCTGATGAGAGGACTGATACCTCTGTATTTTCTGTGCTTCATTCCGGTTCAATTCTGCAGCGACTTATGTCCTTTGAGCACTCCGTTGTCATCAAAGATAAATAACATTCCCTTTCCTGATGCGTCCTGACAAACCATGCCGTCTGCGTTCGTGCTGTCCGTAATGCCCCGACAGGCCATGTTACTGACATAAGGGCGCAACTGACATTTCAGTGTCCTGTCATCCATGATCTTAAGATGCCCTGACGCTGCAATTTCATCAGTGGATGGCTCAGGGCAAGTACTACTTCCCCAATTAATCCCGTGATTATTATCAAACGCAGAGCAGCCTGACAGTAAGGTACTAATCAAAATCGTCATAATGTATTTATTTTGCATGATTTATCTCTTGATTACTGGCCTGAAATTTCCGGGTTATCATTTAATCATCAAACTATCGCCGTGGGTAGGGGGTTGTGTTTAAGCAAAACGCCGATGACAAAATTTACGTTTCATTTTTCCTCATGACAAAAAATATTTTTGGTAAAACTAACAATAAAAAATGATAATTATACACATTAAAATAAATGAAAATTAAAAATTTGTTCACTTGATTATCCATTAACTTCCACAGAACAAATTAAATATATAATCTATTTTAAGATTTTATTTTATATGTCTATCGCATGCATGAATTGAACCGGGATTCCCTGCACCACAAAACCATCCTTCTCTGCATAAATCACAGCCCTTTCCTCATCCGTAGCAGAACAAGACAAACGCAAAATTCATTTAATAAATTAAATGTTTCGTCCCGGGATTTGTTATCAAGAGTAAATGTAAATCAAGCCCCATATCACTAAAATCATTGCAAAAATTAAACAACCAATTGATTTAAAAATAATTATAATATAAACCAGTAACTAAGGTAGATATTCCATCTCCATAAAAATCATTTTTTAACAAAAAAATACATCCCGGGGTGACGATTACATAAATATTAATGTATTATTTCCGGCATAACACAGACAACACGAGTTTAAGATGCCGCGTCACTCGCATTACATTTTACATGATGAACTACAGGGATTTGATGTATTCAGATACACAGATATTAGTTACGTTTTCTCTGGTGATGAAACCCGCCTGATAACCTTCCGGTTAGTTTTTTGCAAAAATGAGTCTGACAATAATATTCTTTATAAATTATTTGGTGATGAACTAATTACCCTTACCATCAGCGTTATCAGTTTTTATAATATTGATGCTGAAAATAATAAAGAATGTGACACCATGTTTGAAAAGCCGCTCGGCGCACCGGATCTTACCGCGTCAGAGGCACTTTACCTTTATAGTACATTAGTTGACATCATTCTCCGGATAGCTGAAACTGAAGATATCCGGATATTAACTTTCCAGGCATACAGCGAAGAGTTACGTCGTGTATACGATAAACTTGTAAGACGCTATGCCGCCGCCAGAAATCTGGACGCACATATAGAAGGGGCTTGTTATGTTATACGAACAGACAACGAAGAAAAACACTGATATTGACTATGCCGCTATCAAAGCAGAGAAGAATGCAATGCTTCAGCGTTTCCTGCTGGCGAAGAAAAAAGCCGAACAGTCCGGCCAGATTGTCACTAAGCCTATCTGATTCATTTATTGAAAACAGGCTCCTTCCGGAGCTTTTTTTATGCCCGCAATGTCAGGACTGATTGTTGTATTCCTGCCTTCTGCAACACCGGCAACACCGGCAACACGACACAAAACCACATCAATAACACCATAGAAAATCTCACTAAAGGGAATTTCTATGTCACAAAAATATCACCACGGTGTACGTGTTATTGAGCACAATAACGGTCCCCGGCCAATCCGCACCGTCAGCACGGCCGTTATCGGCATGGTCTGTACAGCAAATGATGCCGGTCTGCTGAATGCAAACGACATCCCCTCCTTATCCGCGAAGATGGTTTCCGTTTCCGGGGTTCCCGCAAGAAACAAATTAAAGGCTGGACTGACAGATTGCATAAAGTCATAGAAATAGCTGAAACCTTGCCAAACAAACCTGGAATACCTTGCCTTTATATTGTCCATCAACAGAATGGAGGGAAATATACCAGGGATGGATTTAACAGCCGCTGGCAGGCGGCCAGAGAGATAGCTATTCAGAATCACCCTGACATTTCATTTGATTTTACTTTTCATGATTTGAAAGCTAAGGGGATATCAGATCTGGATGGAACGCTGCAGGAAAAGAAATATCGGGTCACAAAACCATCACTCAGACGGCCAGATATGACAGAAAAATTCAGGTTGTTCCGGTGGTGGGTAATCAGAAATGATGAATATTCATTCAATATATGAAATTTATATTCTGAACGGATATTCTGAAAGTATTCTGAACTGTGAATTTAATCACAAAAAAAAGCGACCGTAAAGGTCGCTCTCTTTTAACTCTGACTCACTGATAAATCAATGAATTCTTATATGGTGCCAGAGCGGGACTAGCAAATACACTTAACTTGCTGTTATAAAACGAACTATATATAAACGCATCAAAATATGCCCCTTTATATGCCCCCAAGGATTTACCCTGCATGAACAATAATTAATTCTTTATTTTTCATATTGTTACCTAACAATGCATGCTGAAGTAAGCTGGAATTTCCAAAACCGAATAAATACGGACCGGCAGTCCGTTAGATCAACTCAAAACGCCTTATAGCATTGACGTTTCATTGACGTGTGGTTATCAGAGCAATCAGGCTGTACGCCTTGCCGTCTCTGGCCTAGAGACAAATTCAGGCATGATCAACTCGCACTTACAGAGATTATTTTCTATAAGGCTGGTTTTCGGTAACGTCAAACGGTCAGGCTGCCCCATCCGGATAACGTCAACGGTTTCTAAGACTTTTGATCAACGTAACGTCAAAATTGATGGGGCTAATGTCAAAAAACCGCCTGCTGTTGCGTAGACGTATCGATGCGTGTGCGCGTTTACAGAAAAATGGGCTTTGGTTATCTACCTGTCTACCTAATTGCTCTCATCCCTTGTGCTGCAAGGCTTTCAGCAGGTAGATAGTATCATTTTTGCTGTCTACCCATTGTCTACCCGTTCGGGGTCGTCTACCTACCTGAGTAACTGGATAGCGGGTTGAAACGTCTGGGATACAGATATTAGACTAACCCGTTGATATTTTCGGGGAACGCCATTGGCGGCTTCCGGCAAAATTCGTCGCAACCTCTCAACTATCGGAATAACTGACCGATATCAGAGGAACTGGCGGCAAACATAGCGATATGACCATTGTTGAGATGAACCATAATCTGGATCATTTCTTTTACCCCAATGGGGAGAAAGGATTATCCGTGAGATAAAGGACATCCCTCAAATTTGATTCATGCAGAATATCAATAAGTTATAGTAACCTCGGTAAGCTGATACCCGTTAAACCATTCATGCCGGCCAGTGGCAATAACCAAGCTCCCTTTCTGGCAGGTCATCAGTTCCAGTGAGCTTCAGCGGATAGGGATTGCGCAGTTCGCTTTCTGCCTGGATACCCAACATTGATGTGATAGATTTTTTATGTGCACATGAATCATCAGTGCCACAACTAGGAATCCTAACACTAGTTCGCTATAATATTTAATATCTTAATTGTTAATGAGAATACGTCATGCACCCCGATAAAATTACAGAAAAAATGAAATCATTAGATTATTTGCAATCAATTATTGAGCGAATGTCTAAAAATTCAACTCAAATTAAAACATGGTCTATCACTATAGTGACCGGCTTCGTTGCACTAGTTTTAAATAAAAATATTCCTGATAGTTTTATTATTGCATTGTTCCCTTCATGCATGTCTTTACTTTTCGGTTTTATTGACTCTTATTACTTACACCTAGAGAGGGTGTTTCGAGGAGTATATAGCAAATATTCATCTCTATCAGATGACCATTTTACCTACTTAAATTATGACTATGAAATTAAATATCAAAAAAAACAATCAGAAAACAAACATAAAGAATGCTTCTTTTCTTATATTATAATTTGGTTTTACATTCCAATGGCAATGATAAGTTTCACCATCATCGCCATTAGATAATTATCTATTAGAAACCAAATTTTTCACGTAGTGCTAAAAGTGTTATTTCTTGTAAATGCTTTATTTCTGCCGGTAGTTGTATGCTGGCTTTTTCTTTATAGGACTCCACTCCCGCCGTTGACTCAAACATATTAACTAATTGGCAATCATGAATAATACGACTTAATGTTAACTCATGCATAATCCATGGCGAGTATGTTTTTTCATTAGAACTTTTCCATAACTCCCTACCTGAATCTTGCTTTATTTTATCCCTAAATCCCTGCTTGTTTTTTATTAAAGAGTTTTCAGTATTTATAAATAAAAAATTCTTACTGTTATTTATGGCATTAGACAATGCATTAACCAACAATAAATTTATACTTTTTTCAATGTTATATTCATAATCCTCAGTAAGATTATTAGATTTATTTTTAATTTTCTCTATAAGTTCTTCATTGTATCCCCATAAAAATGAATCTACAAAAACTGTTTTCCCTGCCTTAATTAAATTGAGTGCTAATTTGTATACCTTCCTCAAATCCTGATGAGAATGAGAGATAAAAACATCATATTTCTCAACAGGAAACCACAACGCACTTAATGCAGACCCATCAAAATCACCATTTTCTAATATACAATCATCAATCTTACCTCGAATATTATTAACACCCAACCTCGTCCCATAGATTAAATTATCTAAAGATGTCATATCTTCAGTTAATTGTTCTGAATTAAGCATATAAAAATTTTCCAAAATACTTCCCCCAAGAAATTAATCAGTTTGTAAACATATTAAATAAACCAAAACAGACGATGCTGTTATAACATCTTACAATAGTAAGTGAAAGAACCCTCATCATAAGTAGCTATAGCTATATCACTTCAGTGAGGTTGACTATCAAACTAAATCTGACATTGTATAGTAATATTTCGTTATCTTTGTTAAGACATAATCCTGTGCACAATTCTCTTCTGAGTTGTCAATATTGCAATCACTTTCCCAGTCGCTGTTCTGACCCGATAAGGGGCTTTTGTGATGATCCCTGAGACCGTCACTTTGGCCGTCTGTTGTCTTTTCTGTTTCATCACATCTATCCCGATCATTACCATAAAAAAATCCTGCCGTTTGGCAGGATCTGAGGAACTTACTGTAATCACGGATAATTCATTGCTGTAGTTACCCGCCCTTTCGGTTTCGTATTTACGGTCTGACGTGCTCCGGTGTCCGGATTGATGAACGTAATTTCAATCGGGATACTCTCCTGCCCGGCGGCCAGCGATTCACGGATAGCTTTAGACAAGGCATCCACAATCTGCTGGGTGTCCTGCTGTGCGGGATGATTTATTGACGGAATGTCAGGGGCCGCATCATTCTGCGACCACCGCATACGCTGTGCGGACAGTTTATCCGGATGCCGTTTACTCGCCCACCGTGGGCTGTTTACTGCGTCATCAACAGAAGCCATCATTTCCTGATAACTGTACGGTTGCGCCTCTGATTCCTGAAAAATAATCCCGCTCATCATCCGGGTCAGAACATCCGGATCATACAAATCCAGCGGTGTCCCCGGACTTACGTTCATGTGCTTTGACAATCGCCGGATGTATTCTTCAGTATTGTTCCTGTCTTTCTTCGGCGCAAAGAGTTCCAGAATACCGCCCACGGTATTATTACCGCGATCCATATATAACAGTAGCTGACGGGCCAGTGCCGCTCTGCCGTCTGCCTCATCCCGGAACTGCGCAAACCCGTTTTTGTTACCGTAGGCATCCACACCGGGCCGGTCACGCCCGACTTCATTACTGGCCCAGCGGACGTTACCGGGGTTATTGTTACGGTATGCGCGGACATTCGGGTTCTTTCCGGGGGTCATTAACCAGTTATCCGGTCCCCAGTTATCGGGCACCCAATGCTCCGGAATACGACTGTTCAGTGACTGTTTGCTTTTACCGGCTTCTGCCTGCGCTTTTTGTTTTTCCCACTGCTCGTTGTAGCGCTTATAAATCTCGCTGTACATCTCATCTGTCGGGTCTTTTGCAATCAGGCGCAGTTTTTCGAACCCGCTCAGGGTGTCTTTATAATCGTTGTCTTTCAGTGCACGCTGAATAAGGTCTTCGCGTTTATCACCGTGGTAGAAATTATCAGCCGTGTCATTGATGCGCATCTGATGCTCTTTGATGTTTTTCATCGCACCAGGCAGATCACCGAAATCAGGAACCAGGCTGGGTGAATCAATAAACTCGTAAAGCGCCTTCTTCATCTGATTGGTTTTGCCGGATAGTTTTGCACCAGCCTCATTTAACTGAGTGTCCACCTCAGTCATTTTTTGAGCGAACTCCCCCTTCATAGTCAGGCCGAATCTGTCCGAGTTATCCAGCCGCTCCTGTACTTTTTTTTCCCGTATCAGTGCAATCATATCGGGTGTCAGTTTCAGGTTGTCACGCAATTCCCAGTTGCGACTCTCCGGTAGTTTTTCGACCGCCTTTTCAATACTGAGGAGAGTTTTTGTCAGATCAACGCTGCCATCCTTCCTCTGAACTATTTCTGCCCCAAGATAGCGTATTGAAGCCAGCAACTGATCATCCTTACCAATTACCGCCTGACTGAGTTTTTCGTAATACCCCTCCATCTGACTGCGGGCGTCATCCTTACTGACGCCTTTCTGCTCCAGTGTGCCACTAAGCCGGGTACTTTCCTCAACTGTCATCCCGGTATTGGCGGCAGATGTGGTGATATTTTTACCTTCCTCAGCCATGCCCGTAATCATCTGACCGCCGCCGGTGATGATCGCACCGATACCACCGATACCGGCCAGCTTACCAGCAAGCGCACCGAAATTTTTCAGCGGCGGGATCATGTCTCCGATATTCTGGACTCCGGCTTTAGCACCGTCAGACACATCCCGGATCAGGTCACCAATACCGCGTAAACCGGTTTTTGAGTCATCACCGCCGAGCTTCAGTTTATCCCGTGCTTCATCCAGTGCCGGGGTCAGGCTACGGACTTTTTCCTCAAGCACTGTAATCTCAGCGCTGGCGTTGTCGTTTGCAGTCAGTTCAAAATCAAAGGTATTTCCCGCCATTGTTAATCTCCGCTTTTGTTGTCGTCTGCCAGCACATACAGCAATGAGGGCACCACGTCACGCAGGGCGGTATCCTCTGTTTCATCGTCCATCAGGGCCAGGGTGTAATCCCGGCATTCAAAGATCACATCGTCCGCAGACAGCCCGAACGCGCCACCGGCGACTATCTGCCCGGTTTCCCACTCAGGCGTTTTCACGATAGCCAGCCGGTAACCGCCGAACGTGACAGGGGGATTATCCGGTCCCTCACTCAGATACAGCCCGACAGCCTTTGCTGCGAGTGTTGCCCGTTCATGGCCATCCATTCCGGCTACCCGGTCCGCACCGGCCGCAATGAGTTGTCTGATCTCCGCCACACTCAGCGGGACAGGTACACCATCAGCAGGTGTTGCTGCTTTAACTGACGGGGTGTTGTTTTTTATCCGGGGATCGTGACTGTCACGGTAACGGGCCAGATACTGATCACACGCAGCCTGGTTAATCTTCCCGTCCACTCTGGCAGGGAATCCCTGTTTGGCTTCCCAGTTGTACAACGCCTGACGGCTCATCCCGGCATGTCTGGCGTACTGACTGATGCTCATCAAATTCATTCTGAACGCTCCCGTTTCTGTCCGGTATCTTGCCGGAGTGTCAATCAAACTGCAGGGTGTCAACCACTTGACACTTTTTCTGTCAACCTGGCACTTTTCCGGCTGAATGTGTCAATCAAACTGTCAATCAAATTCCTCAGTAAAAAATCGCTAACAATTTGTATTCAAATATTTTTTACCTGTCCGCTGACAAAATGTGTCAAGTGTAAAGTGTCAATCAAATTCAAAATTTCACAGCTAGCCGCAGACCACGGCGCGCAATGACCCGTGTTACAAAAAGTGCTGGTAAGGACCCAAAAAGTTTTCAGGCCCCGTACCGCCTCCGGTATTCCTTTCTCTGCCGTTCGCCTTCCTCATCTGCCCTGCGCTTCTCCTGCTCTGCCTCATACATCCGCTGCGCAACACTCTCCGGTGTCTGTAGTTCGTTGTGCCGCTGTGTGGTACGCCGGATTAAAGCCTGTACCTCTGCTTCTGTCATCGGCTCAAGGTACTGCGCCAGTTTCTCACCGGCTGCCCGCAGTGATGCCATATAGCCGTTACTGTCACTGTTCTGTATGCTGTGGCGGAATGCGGCCATGTTCTTGTCCTCGTCGTCCAGCAGCTCCCAGCCGGGGTGCAGGGCCCCCATCTTCTGTGTGGTGTATCTGCTGAGGTGGCGGGGACTGCCGGTGAGTTGTTCAATGGCGGACTGATGCGGGACATTGCGTTTAATGAGCGTCAGAGCGTACACAGGGTTATTCTTTGCTTCCTGACTCTCAGCGATACAGTGAGCGTCTGAATGCGTTCTGCTGTGTTCTGTGGCGGGTCCGTCACTGACTGAGGCAGCAGCGGCACGGTACATCAGACTGCGCCCGGCGTAACCCTGAGCGCGTGGTGTGTCCGGTGACAGGTGAGCAAATGAATAAGTGTCTGGTTTCATCGTCTCCCCCTGCTGTTACGGCAAATTAACACCGGTTTCTTTGTAGGAACTTCTCAGCTTCTCTGCCGCTTTCGCCATGTCGCGCTGATATTCTTCATCGGCTTTCTGACGGGCTTCGGTATTGTCCGGTGTATCCGGATTGGATGCGTTCATTGCCAGACGGGTGCGCTCAATCATTTTCTGCACTTCATCTTCGGTCATCGGCTCTTCCATCTTTTTCAGTGCCTGTACTGCCTGATGCCGGGCGGTCATATAACCGTTGATATCACCGTGTTGTGACGATACCTGTAATGCCTTTATGACGCGTTCCTCATCGTCGAGAAATTCCCAGGTCGGATCGTTATCTTCCATGTACTTCACGGTGAACTTTGACAGGTATTCCGGTTCATCCCGCAGACGGGCACGGATTTTCTTTGAGGACAGGTCTGTCTCACGCAGCAGATGTACCGCCAGTGCCGGACTCGCGGCCGCTTCTTCCGATACCGCCACATTGTGAGCGCGGCTGTGCTTCTTCGGTGCTTCCGGCTGGTCATCTGAAACAATCCGGACCGCAGCGTTTTGCTCCTGCTGATTGTCTGTAGTGTCACTTTCAGCTCCGGCGGTCAGATGCCCGAAACTCTGTGCAGCTGCGTTCTTCTGTTTTTTCATTTTCTTCCGGCTCCCCACCAGATGCGATAACGTGAACATCCCCATGATTACCCCTCTACCTGCTTCAGTGCTTTGTCCACCAGCTTCCGGGCCACTTCATGCAGAGTCGGCTTAATCCCGAGTCCTGACCGGTTGTGTTCTTCCTGCTGGATCTTCCGTAATGCGTCCATCTGCGTCTGTGTCAGCAGAATGGCTTTGCTGTCTATTTTCATGCATCACCTCATACACTGGTTTTATTAACATGATTATTTATACAGCTAATTATATTGCAGTTATTGCAACAATACAAATTAGTGATGCAATTTATGAAATGATTATTTCCCGTGCAGACAAAGAAAACGGCAGAGCCGTTAAGCCCCGCCGTTTGAGAAATGAAATTATGAAAGGTTCCGGAATGGAAGACCTACTATGCTATGCCCCGGGGAAGAATAAAAGGGGCCGACCTGCCAGCGAAAGCATGAGAACCGAATATTTACAATATTTCATCTTAATCCATTTTTCTGTGTCGTATATTCTCTTCTTCTTGAATTAGTTTAGCTTTAAAATTAGTCACTTCATTCATAAGAGAATAAATAACAAAAACAGTATAAACAGCTATTCCCAGCAACCCACCAGAAATTATTAACGTTATAGTCTTAAATACAACACCTCCATCACTAACCATCATGGAAATAGCAATAAATAGACCAGATACCATATAAAAAACTATACATGAAAACAGCCTTCTTCTTTTTATGTCAACAATATAAGAAAGTCTATTTAATTCTGAATTTGATAGCTGTTTACTTTCTTTAAGATCACTCAATTTATATATTGCTTGACAGCAATAGGCTAAAGGCAATATTAATACAGTAAGCACCGGAGAGGGTATAGACATTTTATCCACTCCAAAGTGGATTATTAGTCCATATAAGCACAATGCTCCTACCAAACAAGATAAGAACATATAAATAAATGCACTTATTATTTTCATATTACCCCCTATTATCTATTTCTCCACTCAATATGTTATTATTCAGCCAACTAAACATTTTTAAATACAGATCATCCTCTGATAAAAAACCATCGTAGAATTGAACACTTAGTGCATCTGACAATTTGAGTTCTTTCCCAGTTATCACACCGCCATTCTTGAGTTCAACCCTAACACTGTCATTATCAAGATCACGTAAAGACGTTGCTATACTATCCAACACAAACTGCCCACTACCTGTGGTGGTTCGATTGTAGCTTATTTCAAGCTTAACATTCAAATTAGCTTCATCAAGTGAATCATCTAAATTTAGTTCACTTGCCCAGCCCTCACCTAAGACCGTATTAAGTATTTTAGTACCAATTCCAGCCGGTTTAAACTGAACAGTTTTTGATTCTAATCTTTTAAATTCTTTTTCAACTTTTTCCGGACTCTTCTTAGGGTTAAGCTTCATAGTTTCGGATTCAATAGGCGACCTACCGAGAACCACACTTTTCACTGGTGATTCTTTCAATTTTTTCACTATTGTATTTGCAGGTTTATCCTGCAATATAATTGACGTTATGCCTGTTGTTGTTCCGCTATTATTAGCCAAAAGATGATTTAGGTGAGATTCGAATTCTTTTACTCTTAATGCTGCTGATTGCACAATCAAAACATGATTTTTATAAACACCAAAATATAAAATTGATTCAACAAATTCTTTATCTAAATCTTTATCACCTTTCTTTTTTTTCAGAGATGCTGTTGTAATAGGGTTTATTTCATAGGAAGAGGCATCATCATCCATCGTGATAGTTGCTTGCGTTTTTCCAGGCTCAAATAAAAGAAACTGTCCAAAAAGTATACTTTCATAATGCTGACTTTTATTAATAAAATGAAAGCCTGCCGTTGGATTCTTGATATCAATTTGTTCTTTTCTACTGGCCGCCAGCTCAAAAACACCACCTTTACCTAAAACTTCTTCAAGGATGCCTTGTAAATGACGCTTGCATCCTCCAATAACGGCTCTTTTATAATGAACGGTTCTTCGCCGATAAGTTGTTACCGGTTCTTGCTCAACCATAGTAAATCCTTAATTATCAATTAATAACAACCAAATCAGTTGTTATACCCACTGAATTAAATAATTTAAGATAACTTATTAGCAGGATAAATCAATTGATTTAGGTAGACAGGGTAGATAACAGGTAGATAACTAAATAAAGGTTATCTACCCAAATATATCTATGATTAATAAAGGGAAATATCAATCAGGTAGACAAGGTAGATAACCCATGATGATTTTTACAAAAACTCCTCGGCTTTTTCAGTTAACTGAACATTGGTCTGCCGTCTGCCTTTGATAGTCCGGGTCAGGTATTCCGATTTATATTCCTTCGCCGCTTCTTTCACCGCCTTGCCGAACTCGGTTACACTCAGCGGCCGCCCCAGCCCCTGATATTCGATAAATGACAGATAGAGGTGATACAGGTATTTCCTTGGCTGGCGGTCATCTTCGGCTTTTCGTCCGCCGCCCATCTCCAGCCCTCTTGGTTCACCGATAAATGCCAGTGCCGCGCACAGGTCCAGTACCGGATTGGATGCCCGTTTGACCTCCAGAGCCTCGTCACTGTCCCGCTGTTCCGTCAGCAGGGATTTAGCGTGTTCCGGGTTGTCAAAGTTAGCCAGCAGCCGCCGGACAATAACCGGTATCTCACAGGCTATCTTTTCGGACAGATGCGGGTCTTTGTCTTCCTCTTTCACTTTGTTGTTGAACTGGAAGATCACCCGCCGCCGTGCCACACCTCCCGCCCGTTCAGTGAAAATCATCGGGGTGTTGTTGGTGGCAATCACCACCGCCCGGATAATGCTGGTGTACTGCTGTTCGTGTTTCGGGTCGATTTCCACCGCATCCCCGCCGGTAATGGCTTTGATGCCCGTTCCCTCACCGGTGTACTTCGGCTGGTCAGGCAGGGTAATCATACTTTTTCCCACGTACTGCGCCCGGCCCCGTGCTGAGTCCAGTGCGGCCATGTTCCCGCTGGCAGTATTGTGCTGTCCGGCCAGCAACGTAGCCACCTGGGTAAAGACACTTTTACCGCTGCCGCCCTCCCCGGTGATTTCCAGAAATAACTGCCAGTCATAGCGGTTCGCCAGCACCATATACAGTGCGGCAAAAATCCGTTTCATCTTATGCGGGTCATGGCTCGCGGCATGGTCAAGCCACTGATGAAAGTGCGGTGCATTATCCCGCAGGTTCTCGTCAGGTTTCGCCGGTGTATATTCAATCCCGTTATGATTCAGCAGCCAGTTATCCGGCTTATGTGCGGTGAACTGCTTTGTCTCGATATCAAAAACACCGTTGGAAAACGGGATCACACTTTTACACGGTTCACCCATCACCGGCGCTATAATTTTCAGCGCATCCACGACATTGTTTACCGCCCGTTTGCTGAAATTGGTCTGGTGCTCACCGTACACCTTTCCCATTTCCCGGCTCAGTTCGAGGTGTGAGATTTTTTCCCATACACCCGCCTGATAGACATAGAACCCCTCACTTTCCTGATGTACGGCGATCCCGTCATAACGCCCGGCCAGCAATAGGGCTTTCTCATTATCCGCCATCTGGGTCAGATTCTCTGTCCGGGGATTTTTGCTGCTCACTGCCGGTTTACTATCCACCTGATACAACCCCTTACTGAATGCCTGTTTTGCCGCTTCCGTTCCGTGCTGCTGCCGGTAATCGTCCCAGTCTGCTTTATCCTCAGTCGGCGGCAGTGTTACCCAGCCGCGGTGAAAACTTTTTACCGCTTTCTCTGCGGAGATTTTCCCCACATTCGGCTGACCGGGTTTAATATCGTTATCCGCCGCAATGATGATTTTCGCCTCCGGGTAACGTCCGGCAGCCCACTCAGCCACCGGTAATAAATTACCCTCATCAATGGCCGCCAGAGCAAGCCCGTCATGCAGTTGTGCCACGGTAAGCGCGGTCGCATAGCCCTCTGCTATCAGTACCGTATCCGCCGTTTCCGGCAGCTCTGACAGCGGGATAAAACTGCCTTTCTTCCGTGTGCCGGCAATCAGCCGTTTCTCTCCGTCCGGACGGATAATCTGTGCTCCGGTTACTTCATCACCGCGCCGGATAACCAGCAGCATGGAACTATCCTCCAGCAGCCTGACGGGGCACGTATGCCCCTTTGCAGTCAGGTAGGCAGATTGTCCGGTAGTCGTCTGTGCCACCAGCTTACTGACCTTTTCGGCTATCGGCTGTGCCGCTGATTTCGGAGCCTCCTTTCTGGCCGGTTCCGGTAACGACAGTGATAACGCCTGTGATACCTCCTTGGCCGCATCGAGAACGGATATCCCTTTCACCTTTGCGATTAAATCCAGCCCGTCTCCGTGGTTCGGCGCATCACACTGACGGCAGAACCAGTTACCGTTATGGTGATCGTCAATAAAGTGAAAGCGGTCAGTCCCGCCGCAAACCGGGCATGCACCATGCTTTCCCCGTTCCGGCACATCAACACCACAGGCGGACAGGACACTGCTCCAGTGATTTATGGCGCTCCGCTTCACCTCACGGATTAAATCAATGTTTGCCATTGTCTACCTCTGTGTACGGGAAGCCTTCACGCTGGTAAATTTTGAACTGCGCCTCGTCAGCATTGAAAGCTAAAGCCTCTGCGATCCGTGGTAAATACATCAGGGATTCACTGATACGGTGCAAATCTTCTTTTGCCTGGCTATCACTGTAATTTTCACTGTCACATGCCCAAAATGCACATTCCCCCATGACTTTTAAGGTAGCCATCAGACCATCAAGCGTGTCCGATGAGGCATTACGTAAATCCCGTAATTCGTCCGTGCTCATTGAATCCATATCACGGCGGATTAAATGGTTATAGATATCAGCCATGATTATTTCTCCCCGCTCAGAACGTCAGCCAACTGAATCTGAACCCGGTCCGCGTAGTCCAGCGCGATACTGATCATATTGGCGGTTTCGGTATCTTCTTCCGCGTCCAGCCAGGTGGTCAGCAGGGTTTCCAGTTTCCGGATATCCATCATCGGGTTTTCCAGTAATACAGCTAATTCGTTGTTTTTCATGCTGACACCTCATCTTCATCACGTAAGGACTGACTGATCTGCTGGTTTAAGTCACAGGCTATTGAAATCAGGTTGAGTAAATCCGGCGAACACTCATTCGCTGCCTGTTCCAGAATGACGCAGTAAAGCGAACTCACTAAACTTGCTTTGTGTTTCGCAGTATCAATACAGATAGCATCAGACATGGTTCACCCCCTGACGGATACGGGCAGTGAAGACCAGCGGCAGACCGGGAAGCAGCGAACGGGCTTCATCCTCTGTGTGTGCGGTGACGTGGTGATAGGTGGCTTTATTTTCCTGACATTCAGCGAAACGCCAGGTGAAAACGATATTCGGAGTGAGACTGTTCCGCCCTGTTACGGGTGTGATATGATCTTTCATAGCTACCTCGATACTTAGATTATCGTTGGTGGTTAGAAGCCCCGTTAGTGCTCCAACACTGCGGGGCTTTGCTTTACATAAAGTCATGCAATGTAGTACATTGTCAACTCGATTACAGGTTAGCCTACAGGAGTTGACAATGTCAACAAAAGAAACCAAAGAACGCCACGTCGTGCAATTGCGCCTTGATAAAGAATTGTCTGAGCGCCTAGCTATAGCCATGAAAGAGGATGGCGACGATAACAAATCGGGATGGATCAAGCGGCTTCTTCGTCGTGAACTTGATAAGAGAGGCATTGAATCCAAAGGCTGAACCTCGTGAACGTCATTCACATGGTTATTAGGCTGAACCAACCCGATATCATCGGGGAGCCTCTGAACTGACCCAATAGTATTGGGGTAGTTAGTAACTGAACCTCTTAAAGATGGTAAGTCCGTATGAAGTTGAATTAAGACAGCCTGCACGCTGTCTTTCTTCTTTTGCGAGTAACCGAGTGTTACGCTCAATATTTGCGCAACTCTTAATGAGGTGTGCAAACTGGACAGATTTGTCCTGATGACTTTTTGGGCAAAAGCCGAATTCAGGCTTTGGGTGATCATCACTGTTTCGCCTCCATGCGCTGAACCAGCCAGCGTTGAGCCAGTTCAGTGAGTTTTATTTTGCGGGTCGCCGTCAGAGTATCCAGATCCAACAATGCACAATTACGGCTTTCCAGATAGGCCAGCAGAGCCAGTTGGTCGATACTCATGTGGTCACGTACCTGTTTTACGTGAATACCTTTCTGTTTTGCCCAAACTCGCGGGTGTATTCCCAACACAAGACTGTTGAGGTATGTGCATTCATTGCTGTAGGCAAAACCATGCTGATTGTCGCCTGTGCGCTCAATATAGCCTTTCATAGCATCGGCCATGTTCTTATGATCTTCGCAGGCAGCAACCCGATTTTTACGCCAGTTCTGTATAGCTGCCTCATGCTCTTCCGGTGCAATCCTGCGTAATCGTTCCTCACACTCAATGAAATATTGACGGGCGAGCTTTCCCTGATCGTTACGCTCAACCATAGACAATTCTTTACCCATGTTGAGGCTGACAATGTAATCATGCTCAATCTGCTGCCTAAATTTTGCGCTCCCCCGTTTTGGGGCGCTCAAATTTTCCACAATGATATAATCGACATTCTCAACAAAACCATATTGTTTAATTCGTCCTTTAATCCAACTCGTATAATCACGCCCAACTTTCAGGAATGAGTGTAATTTACGGCTGCTTACAGTCTGAATTTCTTTCCCGTCAATATTGTTATTAACAACAGGAATTAAATTATCAAAGGTATTAGTAAGTCCGTTTTCAGGGTGAGTTTGGCCGCTGCCAGTTAAGGCATTTATTTTTTTCATTTTCGATTACCTGTGGTTAATTACGCAGTTTTACGGCTATGCGGGTTATTAACGTTGTCTACTTTCGGTGGATTATGAATCCAGAAAAGCAAATCACTCAGCAGCCAGGCACAGGAATTACGGCCCAACATTTTACGAGCTGGAAAGCGTTCCTCTTTTTCGAGTGTATATGCTGTGGCTCGGGAAATTGAGGTAATGTGCTGACGCTCTTTTTCACGAATGAGACGATCATACGGCTCACTATATCCATTTAATAACGCGAGACGCTCTTCAGCAGTCGGTGGAATGAATTTATCCATTACAGCACCTCCCCGGAGCGGGATTCTGCGATTTTATTCGCTACCCACGCATCAACCTCTGATTCAACAAAGGCGATGGAACGGGAGCCTATTTTTACCTGTTTCGGGAATTTACCGGCATCAATGAGTTTGTACAGCCACGGCTTAGAACAGCCGGTACGCCGGATGACTTCCGGCAAACGGATGAGACTTTCTTTCTGTGTAGTAATTGCTGGCATATAGCCTCCTGTATTAGTTCTTCAAATACCGTTAGATACGGTGTGAGGTTTACAGAAGCTATCTTGACATAAAAAAAAGCTTTATTTTCATCCCCTCAGGCATGATAGCGTTTAGAAAAGAAAACACCCTCAGGGTTGAGGGTGACTCATAGTAATACTTCAATAAATACCCTCAGGGTGGCAATAAGTATACCCTGAGGGTGATGATGCCACGATATAATTAACACTGAGGGTTAGGGTATTATTAACGTTTGATAGGGCAAGCCACCTGTTCAATAGCTTTAGCTTGGGCGTTTGAGAAATTTTTATTATCTTCTAATTCTTTAATAATCGCCTCTTGGTTTCCTCTTGTCATCCGATCGTTTTCTGGATCATATTTTGCCCACTCACTATTTCTTATTTCAATAGCTAATAAAAGTGGATCATTATCTCTATATACTCCTAACAAAATAGGTTGTTTATTTTCAAGTTCCTCAATTTTTGCCTTTAAACGTTGAATTTCACTTAAGGCATCGTCTAAAGAAATTAAATTAACTTCCTCCTTTACTTCTTCAAAATTCATCGGTGGTAAACCAAAATTTACAGCTTTACCCTTTGAATGAAAAAAATCAGTTATGTCTTGGCGTTTAAAACCATAAGCCATATATGTTTCTTCTGTTATTTTTTTACTCAAAATGGTATATCCCCCGGCCAAGATCCATAGTTACGATATAGTTCAAGTAATAACTCTTTCAAAGAATAATGCTCATTAGGTTTATTTCCCCATGCAAAAGATATTTTCTCAAACTCACCACCTACCGCTAAGAATCCCATATCCGGAGATTCAGGATCATTAGCTAAATGAATTAATAACCATTCCGCTATTTGTGGCAGGGTAACCTCAGGTGACTGCTCCCTCAAGCTAACAATAACTTCATGTAAAGAAATTAATTCACTTTTCTTTTCATTTAAATCAGAAACAATGTCCAACACATCGCCACCTCACGCCCTCTTTTTGTTGGAGCTATGCCAGCCAGTAGAGGTGTACTGGTTTTCGGGGATCAGCCTAGGCATAGCTTTATTCTTATCGTCTACTCCAGTCTACTAAAGACTACTACCCCTGTCTATTTATCCAGTTCACGTATTCCGGATATAAAAAAACCAGCCTTTACTCTGGCTGGTTCGGTGTGCTGCAGGTGGGTTATATCCTAATTATTTTTTGTCTTTTGGCGTTTTCGTTTCGCGAAATCATAAGGTGAAACTAATTTTATTTTGTTGGCATCCAAGAAATCAGCCCACCATTGGACCATCAACCGGCGTTCTTCCAGGTGCTTAGATGTATGGATATACGCCGCTCTGACATTTTTGCGCTCGATATGGCTCAATTGACGCTCTATAGCATCATCATTCCACAGACCAGATTCCCCCAAAGCACCACGTGCCATTGTCCTGAACCCGTGGCCACACACCTCTGTTTTCGTGTTATATCCCATTACCCGTAAAGCATTATTCACTGTACTTTCACTCATTACTTTTTTGGGATCGTGGTCATTCGGGAACATCACTTCGCAAGAGCCGCTTAATTCCTGTAATTTTTTAAATAGTGAAACTGCCTGATCACTCAACGGAACTATATGGTCTGTTTTCATTTTCATCCCACGGCCAGAGAACTTTACTCCCTCTATCGGCTTCCTTTCCCCCGGAATCTTCCAGACCGCGTTGACCAGATCAACTTCATCCCAACGCGCAAACCTCAGCTCACTGGAACGAACAAAAGTCAGCAGGGTTAATTCGAGAGCTATACGTGTGATCAGGCGGCCACGATAGCGGGAAATGCGGGTTAAAAATTCATTTAACCGCTCAGGAGGCAGTGCCGGATGGTGAGTAGATTTTACAGCAGTGAGTGCGCCGGCCATGTCATTAGCCGGACTAAATTCAATTATGTCATTTTGTACGGCATACCGCATGATGGCGGTGATCCGCTGTTGTAACCGACGTGCTATGTCATGCTTTCCTTCCGCATCGACAGCTTTCACCGGAACCAGTAATTGACTGGTCTTGAGCGAACTGATATCCGCATCGCCAATTTCAGGAAAAATATATTGCTCCAGACTCCGGATAACCCGTTCACTATGATCATCACTCCAACGCTTATTACTGGAATGCCAATTACGGGCCACCTGCTCAAACGAGAATACCTTCTTTGCCTGGCTGTCTTTTCGTTCGGCTTTAGGGTCTGTTCCCTGTGCTATCAACTTCTTCGCATCATCACGCTTTACCCTGGCCTCAGCCAAAGATACCAGCGGATAGACACCAAAAGCTAACCGGTCCTCTTTTTTATCTGTTGGTCGCCGGTATTTCATCCGCCAGTATTTTGAGCCTTTGTCGGTAACCTCCAGATACAAGCCACCACCATCTGACAGTTTGTAATTTTTTTCTTTAGGTTTAGCAGTATCGATCTGACGGACGGTGAGTTTCATATAAGGGGCACAATACTTGATAGAATCGGAGTGCCCCTGATTATGCCCCCTGATGGGAGTAGATTGCAATAGACTTCAGGAGACGTAAAAAGAAAAGACCCGATAAAATTATCAGGTCTTTCTGAGAGTTAGTGTACCTGAGCAGACCTCAGGAAACTATAATATGGTGCCCAGAGCGGGACTTGAACCCGCACAGCCTTGCGGCCGAGGGATTTTAAATCCCTTGTGTCTACCGATTTCACCATCTGGGCTGAATATGGAGGCGCGTCCCGGAGTCGAACCGAGGTACACGGATTTGCAATCCGCTGCATGGCCACTCTGCCAACGCGCCCTGGAGCGGGAAACGAGACTCGAACTCGCGACCCCGACCTTGGCAAGGTCGTGCTCTACCAACTGAGCTATTCCCGCATCTCTGAACTTACTGATTTACTTATTTGTTTTCGTAAACCGCTGTGTCGTTCGGATGCGTTGCATTCTACTGATTTCACGCTGTGAGTCAACCGCTTAATTCATGAAAAATGATCGTTCGCTGTTTTTTACAGCATATCGATCAGGCTTCGCTCAAATCCGCCCATGCCGCGCGTAAATATTGGAACATAGACCAGAAAGTCAGGATCATTGCAATGTAGAAAAGGATGAAAGCAGCAATTTCCGTCAGGTCATTCGGCCGCCAGATAAGCCCCACCAGTGCCACCATTTGTGCCGTGGTTTTGACTTTACCCATCCAGGAAACGGCAACGCTGTTACGTTTGCCCAGCTCTGCCATCCATTCACGCAGTGATGAAATAATAATTTCACGGGCAATCATGGTGATAGCAGGCAGCGTTATCCACCAGACTGCATAGTATTCTGTTACCAGTACCAGCGCGGTCGCCACCATCACTTTATCAGCGACAGGATCCAGAAAGGCCCCGAAACGGGTGGTTTGTTTTAAACGGCGGGCAAGAAAGCCATCAAACCAGTCTGTCATCGCAGCAATGACAAAAATAGCGGCGCTGACAACAGGTGCCCAGCTGAACGGCAAATAGAAGGCGAGGACAAAGAACGGTATCAGGATAACGCGAAACAGAGTCAGCCATGTAGGGATATTTAATCGCATAACGGAGCCATTATTTTATAAGTCAGATGAAAAAGCCGCTTGCGCATCTGCCGGCACATATTACCGCCCCGCCGATTCCGGGGCCTGTTGCGTGATTTTCAGGTTCTGCGCAATCCTACCGGATAGCATCATACTACCACAGTTACAGATAACTCACCGCTGTTATTGAAAAAATTCTCTTATCTGCCGCACAGATAAGCCCTGTTTATTAATGCTTAAGCGCATGGAAAATTTTTTCCGCCAGTGCATACGAGATAGTCGGGACTTTGGCGATTTCATCGATGCTGGCGTTACGCAGCGGCTGTAATCCGCCCATGTATTTGAGCAGCATCTGCCGCCGTTTCGGCCCGATACCTTCTATCGATTCCAGCGCACTGGTGTTTTTGACTTTCGCCCTGCGCTGCCGGTGACCGGTGATCGCATGGTTGTGGGATTCATCGCGGATATGCTGGATCACATGCAGCGCCGGCGAGTCCGGCGGCAGTGCCATTCCTTCCCCGGAGGCGGCAAAAAAGAGGGTTTCCAGACCCGCTTTGCGGTCACTGCCCTTCGCCACACCGATCAGTTTCGGTCTGTTTTTATCCCAGTCCACGTCCAGGCCGTCAAAAGCTTCAATCGCTTTACCGAGCTGGCCTTTACCGCCGTCGATAAAAATAATATCGGGGATTTTTTCATTGCCGATATGTTTGCCGTAGCGGCGGTGCAGCACCTGATCCATCGCCGCATAGTCATCCCCGGGCGTGATCCCGGTGATATTGTAACGACGGTATTCCGATTTCACCGGCCCGTTGCTGTCAAAAACCACACAGGAAGCCACCGTCTGATCCCCCATGGTATGGCTGATATCAAAACATTCCATACGGTTGATGGTTTCAATGCCGGTCAGTTCTGACAGAGCTTTCATGCGTGTCGCAATAGTCGATTGCTGCGCCCGTTTTGTCATCAGCGCGGTCACGGCATTGGTGTGTGCCAGCTTCAGATAACGGGCCCGGTCGCCGCGCGGTTTCGGCTGGATAAGGATCCGCCGGCCGGCAAACTGAGACAGGGTTTCTTCCATAATCTCTTTTTCCGGTAACGGGAAATCCAGCAGAATATCATCCGGTAATGAGCGGTTTTCACTGCCCTGGAGATAAAACTGGCCGATAAAGGTTTGTACGATTTCATCCGGTTCAGTACCTGCCGGGACTTTCGGGAAGTAACTGCGGCTACCCTGCACGCGGCCGTTGCGGATAAACAGGACATGAATACAGGCCAGACCGGCATCAAAATAAACACCCACAACATCCAGGTCATCTCCGGAACCGGTAACAAACTGTTTTTCAGTGACAGCACGGACAGCCTGAATCTGATCCCGCAGACGGGCAGCCTCTTCAAAACGCAGTGCCTGACTGGCCTGCTCCATTTTTTCCACCAGCTCTGTCAGCACCTGCTGATCTTTGCCTTCCAGAAACAGGCGGACCAGGTTCACTTCTCTGTCATAATCCTCATCACTTACCAGTCCTTTGACACACGGCCCCAGACAGCGGCCAATCTGGTATTGCAGACACGGGCGGGAGCGGTTGCGGTAGACGCTGTCCTCACACTGACGGACGGGGAACAGTTTCTGCATCAGCGCCAGCGTTTCACGCACGGCATAGGCGTTCGGGAACGGCCCGAAGTATTCCCCTTTGGCGTGTTTGGCCCCGCGGTGAACAGCCAGCCGCGGGTGTTTGTCATTGCTGCTCAGATAGATATACGGATAGGATTTATCATCGCGCAACAACACGTTGTAACGCGGCTGATATTTTTTGATATAGGTGTGTTCCAGCAGCAACGCTTCTGTTTCCGTGTGCGTCACTGTGACATCTATCTGAGCAATGTTTTTAACCAGCTGCTCAGTTTTTTTCCCCGAAACCTGCGTACGGAAGTAGCTGGAAAGCCGTTTTTTCAAATCTTTGGCTTTCCCGACATAAATCACTGTGCCTTCAGCATCATACATCCGGTATACACCGGGCTGGCTGGTCACAGTTTTTAAAAATGCTTTCGCATCGAATTCAGTTACAACCGCTTTTTCCATACAGGCTACAAACTCTCTGCTCTCAGTGTTTATTCATTCATCCGGCACCACGCTGTCAATATGGATCAGTCCGTAGCGCAATGCCAGATGAGTGAGTTTAATATCACCATTAATATTCAGCTTATTAAATATTCTATATCTATAACTGTTCACCGTCTTGCTGCTGAGACACATTTTGTCGGCAATTTGTGTGACTTTGATGCCCTGCGCTATCATAACCATCACCTGGCGCTCCTGGTGACTCAGTTTATCCAGCGGATTGCTGTCATGTGCATGCAGGCGGGTGTCAAGAATGGTCTGCTGGGCGATATCCGGCGCTACATAGCGCTGGCCCCGGCTGATAATCCGGATGGCGTGCAGTAAATCCTCACGGTCACTGCTCTGATACAAATACCCCGCCGCACCACTGTTCATCACTTTATACGGTGAGATCAGGCTGTGTTCATCTGTCAGGATAATCACTTTGGTTTCAGAGGTATAGCGGGTGATTTTTTTGGCAGCTTCCAGGCCGCTCATCACCGGAAAACCGATATCAAGCAGCGCCACATCCGCATGATTATCACGGCACCAGCGCACCGCACCGGAGCTGTCCCTGACCTCCCCCGCCATTTTCATACCCGGTGTTGCCGTGATAATGGCACCAATCCCTGCACGGTAAAATTCATTCGCATTTGCCACCAATACTGAAATCACACAGAACTCCTTTCTGAATTTTCAATAAATTTACCGTAAATTATACAAGGCCTGGTTAAACCGTTATTTAATAAAGATGACATTCTTACGGTAACAGGCTGAATATTATAAATATATTTCGCGACCAAAAATTGATTGCAGTGATGATTCAACAGAAACAGAGGACATGAAAGAAGACGGCTGCCGGGAATCAGGCAGCCGGAGACAGGCAAATAATGTTACGGCATATCAGGATGAAAGCGGTCAATGCTGACCAGTTGATCAAAAGGCAGTTTACCGATACGCGGATAAGGCTCGCCGGCGGATTTGCCAATCGCCACCATCAGGCAGATTTCATAGTTTTCAGGCAGATCGATAACTTCAGCCACCGCATTAAAATCAAATCCGTCCATCGGGCAACTGTCATATCCCTGTGCTTTTGCCAGCAGCATCAGCGTCTGAGCAAAAATACCAGCACTGCGCATAATTTCATCACGCTGGGTTTCCGGTTTACCGCGATAGTAGTTATCAACTGCATTGACCATAAAATCCCGCACCAGCGGATCAGCATCACGCCAGATTTCACGGGGACGGGAACTCCAGGCTGCCACATCACCGCATAAAATCACCAGCATGGAGGCGTCCGTCATCTGCGGCTGATCCCAGCCCACTTTGCGGATATTGCGGCGTTGTGCCGGATCTTCCACCAGCAGCGGCCGCCAGTGCTGAAGGTTAAAGGCACTCGGGGCGTTTTCCATCGCCAGTGACAACAGTGCTTTTTTCTCGTTAAGCGGGATTACAAAATCAGGATCAAACTTCTTGGTTGCTCTGCGCTGACGCACGGCATCAATAACATTCATACAGACTCCTGTTTATTCCATTTATTATCCGGATGATTTATTTACCATAACATGAATCTGATTCCGGATGCGGGGTCACGTTTGCAACACACAAAAAAAACCCGCACTCCGGTGAGTGCGGGTTTTCAGTCATTAACTGTCAGCAGAATTATACGAACAGTTTGAACACGATGTTACCGATGGTCAGCAGACCGATGATGGTAACGAAGTAGTTAGATGCCTGACCTTTGTATTTGCTCAGAGCCGGTACGCGGTTAACAGCATACATTGGCAGTAAGCACAGCAGTGATGCGATGATTGGTGCACCCATTGCTTCAATCAGGTCCAGGATGTTCGGGTTGATGTAAGCGATGAACCAGGTAGAACCCATGATGAAGACCATAGAGATCAGGTTCAGTTTACCAACGCTGACTTTGTTTTTGTCGCCACCGAAAGCAAATTTCAGTAACAGACCGTTCATACCTTCCAGAGTACCCAGGTAGTGACCGAAGAAGGATTTGAAGATTGCAACCAGTGCGATGATTGGTGCAGCCCAGACCAGGATAGTCGCCAGAGTACCGTTAGCGCCGCCCACGTTGTTGAAGTGGTAAGCCAGGTAAGTCAGAACAGGAACGTTCATCTCTTTCGCTTCAGCCATGTTAGCCGGAGACAGCGCGAACAGGCAGCTGAATGCGAAGAACATAACCACACCCACCATCAGTAAACCTGCGCGGGAGATGATTTTGTTAACTTTCTGCTCGGTGAAATCTTTACCGCACGCCGCTTCGTATTCTTCACGTTTTGATACCACGAAAGAAGATACGATTGGTGAGAAGTTGAAAGAGAACACCATGATGGAAATACCCAGCCATACTGTTACCAGGATACCGCTGTGACCGAACAGCTGGAAGCTGTCTGCGTTCACGCTTTCAAATACGGCAGTGTTCCAGTAAGGGATCAGAGCCAGAGATAACAGCACCAGGCTGGCAATGAACGGGAATACCAGGTAGCTCATTACGCGGACCATCAGATCTTTACCGAAGTAAATAATGACAGCCATTGCTAACAGCAGAATCAGTGCAACCACACCCCGGTTCAGCGGCATCATGCCCAGCTGCTGTTCCCAGAATGCCATAAAGGTATTGGTGATGGTTACGCCGTAGATCCACAGGAGCGGACAGATTGCGAAGAAGTACAGGAAAGTGATGACAACACCACCGCCTTTACCAAAGTGCTCTTCAACAGTTTCTGTGATATCGCCTGACGGATTTTTGCCTGACAGACATAAACGTGCTAATGCACGGTGACATAAGAACGCAATCGGATATGCCAGAACCAGCATGATCAGAATCGGGATCAGGCCACCGTAACCGGCACGGATCGGGAAGAATAGTACCCCTGCACCTATAGCAGTACCGAACAGACCGAGTGTCCAGGTCGTGTCCGATTTACGCCAGCTTTTATACTCAGCCGGAATCTGGGTTTTGTCAGTACTCATGTTGCTTTTCCTTTTAAAAGACTATGCAAATATTATTTTTCGTGGGTACCAATAATTTCAGAGATACGAGTCAGGTCAATGTTCCCGCCGGAAATGATGCTGACTGTCTTCTTGTGTTCGATATATTTTTTCAGTTTCCCGCTAAGAATCGCAGCAGACGCCAGTGCACCGGCACCTTCGGTCACTACTTTGTTGCGCTGGATTAACGCAATCATGCTTTCGCGGATTTCTTCTTCTGTTACCAGAATGATGTCTGTCACCAGCTCTTTCACGATGTCATACGTGATACTGCCCGGAGTCGAAACATCACAACCATCTGCCACAGTACCGGCATCACGATGGGTCGTGATTTTACCAGCACGATATGATGCTTCCATACCATGAACGTTTTCAGATTGGACACCGATCACATTAATAGTCGGGTTGATGGATTTCAGAGCAACTGCAACACCGGCAATCAGACCGCCGCCGCCGATTGGAACGATAACGTTATCGACGTCATACAGATCTTCAAGGATTTCCAGACCGATAGTCCCCTGACCTGCGATTACTTTTTCATCATCGTATGGCGGGATAAAGATACGGCCTTCCTGCTCAATGATCTCTCTTGCTTTAGCAATCGTGTCATTGAAGTTATTACCGTGCAGAACAACTTCTGCAGAGTAATCTGAGGTTGCTGCAATTTTGGATTTTGGTGCACCGGTAGGCATAACAACTTTGCCGTTGATACCTAACATAGCGCAGGATAAAGAAACGCCCTGAGCATGGTTACCGGCTGAGCAGGCAACGATGCCCTGTGCTCTTTCTTCTGGTGTCAGCGAACTTAACTTGTTAAATGCACCACGGAGTTTAAATGAACCTGTGCGCTGCATGTTCTCAAATTTTAAGTGGATTGTGCCGTTGCACTTTTCACTTAAATAGTTGGACTTCGGCATACCCGTTTTATAGACATGTCCTCTGATGGTTTTTTGTGCATCAATGATATCTTTAATGGTTACCGGCAGATCGTATGTAATCATGACAAACCTCGTCCTATCTTTTTATATATATTAAAATTGAGTCTAACTATACCGACAAATTTAAAAACAACTGTATTTCAAATCATATTTTTAAAATATTCCCGAAAAACTTTCTCAACGTGTGATCCAATCCAAACTTCTTTCGGTTTTCTGTCTTTTTTAATGTTTTATATTTCATTTCAAGTTAAATGAAAATGACTTAATGTTGATTATTTGTTAAATCAAAGCAATCAGATTAACATTTCGTTGCGTAGTGCAATCTTTTTTCCGTTTTTTGTTATCCATGCTGCATTTTTGTCAAAAAATCACTGCGTAAAAAGACGTACAAATGATCCCGTCACGTAAAAAAGGGCATGTATTTTGACAAAAATTAATCTTACCAAGGCCCCATCTCACAGCAAAATATCCTGATTTTTTTAACAATCCTGAAAATGCAATGTGATTTAAATCACTATAAATATTATATCCGTTTGTTTATTAACGATTTGAATGTTTTTTACTCATTACAATCCTGATTTGCGGCAGATCATAACATGTTCAGTTGTTCTGCACGCATTATCACCGGGTGCTTACCCAAGCCAAATTCGGATAAAAAATCATCAAATCATTTATTTATATGTTAATGATTCCCATTTATAGCCGGAGTGTTACATTTCCATGACATAAATCGTAACGTTTTTTTGCCTGATAGCCCAAAAAAGTGTTCACTTTAGGAAACAGCTAAATGGCTGTTTTTTTGGCCTGAATCTGTGTTTTTTTTAACCTTGCAATTAATTAAATATATATTTAATTTGTGACAATTTTATTTATCAGGCATCTTTAAACCAAAATTAAAGAATGAAAAATATTAATTTAATGAATGCTATTTTTAATAATCAAAAAATGATATCTGACTATTTTTTTATAACCCGATTTCTTCCTCTTTATTTCCTTCCGGACGGAAATAGCCGGTTTTTGCCTGTGGGTATAGTCGCTAATGTCAACATAAGCCAACTACAACACACCAATAAGCATTTTAGACTACAATATTCTTATTATTCAGATTTAATGTTTACTGTAAAAATAATCAGCCCATGTGACAAATCCATTGCTGAACAGCATTAAAACGGCAGAAAATGTTATTTTGCTAAAATCGATTCAGTCATAAGAATGGTTTTATGCGCCGCTGCCACAATTATCTGTTACAACATCCTGCTCCCCCTGCAGATACTTGCCGGTGTGACAATCCTCATACTTCCTCAATCATGGCGGCTTTGCCATTGCATTCCGGGACAGCCATGCTGTAATGATTTACGACTTAAGTGTTAACCCCGGTAAACAGGAGAATGTATATGTTCGACTTGACAGGCAAAATCGCAGTGGTTTCCGGCGGCGCCAAAGGGATCGGGCGCGGCATCGTCACCGCGCTGAAAAAAGGCGGTGCCACCATTGTTATTGCCGATATTGATGAAAAAACCGGCAGCGCGACCGCTGCAGAGCTGGGAACAGACTTTATGGCACTGGATGTGACCTCTCAGTCTCAGTGCCGCGCTGTTATCAGTAAGGTCAGAGAAAAGTACGGTCGTCTGGATATCCTCTGCTCAAATACCGGTATTTTCCCGCAATGCACCATCAAATCCATGACGGAGCAGGACTGGGATACCATGCAGAAGGTGAACGTGAAGGGGATGTTTTTCCTGGTTCAGGCCGCGCTGGGTGTGATGGAAGAACAAAAATATGGCCGGATCGTGATTACCTCTTCCATTACCGGTCCGGTCACCGGCTTTCCGGGCTGGAGCCATTACGGCGCAAGCAAAGCTGCACAGCTCGGCTTTATGCGCAGTGCCGCGCTGGAATATGCCCGTCTCGGGATCACCATTAACGCAGTCCAGCCGGGCAATATCCTGACTGAAGGACTGAAAGCACAGGGTGAAATCTATCTGGACCAGATGCGTGCCACTATTCCGACGCACACGCTCGGTGAGCCGGAAGATATCGGTTATGCTGCGGCGTTCCTTGCCTCTGATGAAGCCAAATACATCACCGGACAGACCATCATTATTGACGGCGGCCAGATTTTACCGGAATCCCCGGAAGCGCTGCTCTGATAAAACAGCACGGGTGAGGATACCGCCCGGTATCCTCTTATCTGCCCTGCTCCCTCGCGGCAGCAATCAGTGTCTCACCCAGATAGCTTTTCTCTGAGGTAATCCCCGGCAATACCAGATAGTATCCGCCGCCGAACGGTTTGATGTAACGCTCAAGCGGTTCGCCGTTCAGCCGCTTCTGGGTATCAATAAAGCCTTTTTTCAAATCCTTCTGGAAGGAGATAAATACCAGCCCCATATCCAGTTGCCCGGACGGGGTCAGCCCCAGCGAGTAGCTGTAACTGCGGCGGCGCAGTTTGGCCACATGCCGCTCTGTGGATCGGGGTTCAGCGCGGCGCATGTGGGAATCAAATAAAACCCTGTCACCATGCGGATCCTGCTTAAAGTCCGGGTCGTCATGCTCATGCTCTTTTCCTATCGGCGCCCCGCTGGCTTTGTGACGGCCAAAATCATTTTCCTGATCTTCCAGCGGCGTCCGGTCCCAGAACTCCAGCTCAAAACGGATAAGGCGTACCGCCTGATAACTGCCGTTTTCCGCCCAGGCGGGTTCCCTGCCGGTGATCCAGACCAGATCGTTCATCAGGGCGTCATCACCGGCATCGGCATTGCCGGTACCGTCTTTAAAGCCGAACAGGTTAACCGGTGTTGTGCGGCATTCAATATCCCGTGCGGGCAGAAAACCGTCAATTTTCCACAACGGAGCCACCCGGCCGGAGAGGCGGCGCAACACTTCACGCAGTGCATAAATCACCGTCTCACGGCTGTTGGCACAAAACTGCAGCAGGATATCCCCGCCGCACCAGGCCGGATCAAGCCGGTCGTTCGGGAACGCCGTCATGGCGGTAAATTTTTGCGGTTTCAGTGGCGATAAACCGAAGCGCTCATCAAACAGGGAGTGGCCGAGAGAGACCGTCACTGTCAGCGCATCCGCCGTCAGTGCCGTACCGAGAATCCCGGACTCCGCCGGCGGCATTCTGTCATCACCCGGTGCCGCCGCCTGACGGTTACGGGTCAGTTCCGCAATACAGCCGGTCAGCCGCCGGAAGACATCCTCAACCTCATCCAGCGTTTTAACGGTCAGATTCAGTGACAGAAAAATGGCCTCTTTCTGCTCCGGTGTGATAACCCCTGCCTGATGTTTGCCCAGGTACGGAATTTCCCGCAGCCGCGCGCTGTTATCACACGCCGCCGGTGCTGCGGCGGCAGAAAAAGCCGGTAACCCGCCGGACAACAGGACACTCCCTGCCCCCAGCCATTTCAGGGTATTTCGTTTGCTGAGGCTGACAGACTCTTCTGTCTCAGTCAGATTCACTTTGCCGTGTTTCATGGTTCATTCCGGTATTTGTAATACACATCTATTTTCAGTTCAGCGCGCAGTTGTGCCAGAGATTCTGCCAGCAGCGTCAGGTCTGCATATAGTTGCTGTTTATCTTCCGGTGTCAGTTTTTCATATTCTGCATACTGCCCCCGGGTATCCCGGTAACGGGCCATTACCGCATCCGGCCCCGCAAACTGCTTTCCGAGAGTCTCATTGGTTTTTGCGGATAATAACGGCGCCAGCCCGCTGACAATGCGCCGGGCCCCTTCAATATTGGCGGCGATATCTGACAGTTCCGAACGGCTGTAGCGGTTTTCATCACCACTCAGTTTAGTGCTGAGAATCAGCTCAATACTGTCATCCGCAGACTGAACCAGTTTTGCCGCAGGGAGGGTTTCCACGTCGATCCGCTGTTTCAGGTCATTAATATTGCGCAGCAGATCGGCGGTGGCGGCCTGAGCGGCTGCGGGATCATTTTGAGCAAACAGCGCATATTCGATGCGGTGAAACCCGGTGAATTTCGGATCCTGCTCACGACTGAGAAAATAGCCGGCATGAGGGTTAATAACCCTGTCAGCGTGGCCGAAAACCACCACTGCCGCGCGGATAACCTCATAATCATAATGTGCCTGAATATAAGCCTGCCGTGCGGCTGCCATATCCCCCGCGGCCAGCGCTTTTTGCAGCAATTGCAGCTGATGTTCAGCCGCAGCTGTCTGTTTCCCCATCATCGTCATGTAATCCGCCACAACCGGACGGAATTTTTCCGGTGACGGAATATCCCCTTTGGCGATCACCACATCACTGCCGGTATCCGGATTACCTGCACGGTATTTTTCCGCATAGCCGGGAGCGCTGAGCAGCAGTGATGCCAGAACCAGTACGGCAGTCCGGTTAATCCGCATGTTTTTTTCCTCTGCGGCAGAACAGCGCAATAATCACCAGCCAGTACACCACAAAAGTAATGACACTCAGGCCGATAGGCTGTGCACGGTAACCGAACAGGCTGGCCAGGAAGCTGCCGGTGGTACCGGTGTCATCCAGCCAGTTGGTGGTATCCCACAGCGGATAGATGAGGAAATCATTCAGTTCGATATCATGTTCGGTCAGCAGGTTGACGATTTCTTCCGTTCCCTTAAGCAGCAGCGAACAGGCAAGGAACAACAGCACAATACCGGTGATGCGGAAAAACCATTTCCAGGCAATTTTCCGGTAAGTGAACAGGAACAGCCACAGCGTCAGTGCCGCCACTGCGATACCGGCCACGACTTCCCCGGTAAATGACCACATGGTGTCTGCATTCAGCCCCATCACAATACCGGAGAGGAACACCACGATTTCACTGCCTTCACGGGCTATCGCGATCGCCACAATAAACAACGCGCCCCACCAGGAGTGCTGCCGGGCACTGTCATTCATCTCCTGCTCAATACCGGATTTGAGTGATGCGCTGTGCTGCTGCATCCAGTACACCATCTGCACGATCAATACCGCCGCGAACAGCGACATACCGATCATAAAGTACGTCTGACCGCTGTCATCCAGCACATTAAACACACCATAGATAAGCAGTGCGAGAAACAGTGACAGCGCAACACCAAGTGCCACTCCGCCCCAGAGATAGCGGCGCCCTGCGGCAGCATCCGGATGCTGTTTAATCCACGCATAAATGATGCCGACCACCAGCAGAGCTTCAAAGCTTTCACGCCAGACGACAAAAAGAACCTGTCCCATAATTAATTCCTGTGAACTGACACTTATTCCGCGATGATCTCACCGGCCGGATGCGACAGATGGAAATCATCAAAAAAGGTATATTTTCCGGGTTTGAGCGGTGCAATCACCACCACGGAAGACGCCCCCGGAGCCAGCACTTTCTCTTTGCGCAGCTGGGTGCTTTCAAATTCGACCGGTTCGGTACCGGTATTGGAGATTTTTATGCGGATCGGCGTTTTCGCGGGTACCTTCAGTACCGGCGGTGTCAGTTCGCCGTTATTCATTTCCAGTTCGACAGTGAATTTCTCTGCCGCTGCGGCGGGCAGTGATATCAGGGAGAGCACCGATAAACACAGTGCCATAACAACGAGTTTCATGAGTGACCTCAGCGGGATAGCGACATCCGGTGTCCGGACAGCAGACCGCGGTTACCGGCCTGCTGTTTTCCTTAAATAATAAACTCAGTAACTGCCTTTGCGGCCGGTACCGGCATACTCGAAGTCCCAGGAGACATCAAACGGCTCAAACCACGGGGCAACACCTGTTTCTTTATCGATATGGCGACCGAAAGCCACGTTGTCGTTCATGCTCGGCGGAGAGATGCGGTATTCGACGCGGTATTTACCGTAGCCATCCAGCTTCAGGTTTTCACCGTAGTGCGGACCGTCGCTGGCAACCATTGCCATAAAGGTACCGGACTGGGCTTTTTTCGGATCATCCAGTTTGGTGACTTTGTAATCCACTTTCAGATACGGGATCCAGTCCCCTTCCGCGAAGCCGTTCGGGTTTTCCTCAACGGCGTGAATATCTGCTTCCAGGTGGATGTCTGACTTATCCGCCGCGAGGTGATGCATTTCATGTTTGCCTTCCACTGCCATGGTAATCGGCTGCAGATACACACCCTGAATCTCCATACCGTTTTTGATAACAGGTTGTCCGAGCGGATATTCCAGTGCCAGAGCAGAGGTTGATACCACGCCCAGTAATGCTGCTGCCACACTCATCCCGATACGCATGCTGATTCCTCATTGTCATTATACAAATAGTGCTGACAATAATAATCATTACCATTTACACTGTTCAAGTAAAAGTTATCGCTTACCGCCACATTTTTCAATGAAACGGTTACATTTCCACCGGGATTGAGCCATGAAATACATCCGCAAAGGCAATGTCCGGCAGGAAATATCCGCTGTTGTATAATTTGCACGGATGCGTTACATCTTAAGCAGCCTTCCGCAAATGAGATCACACTGATGCAAGCCGATATTGTGCTGTTCGATGATTTTGAAACCCTGGATGTGTTCGGCCCTGCTGAGATTTTCGGCCGTTCCCCGCATTACACACTGAATTACTGCTCTCTCAGCGGTGGTGTGATCACCAGTTCACAGGGGGCTCAGATAATAACAACGGTATTTGAGCCGGAGAAAACCGTACTGATTCTGGTGCCGGGTGGTCAGGGCACACGGCAGCTGGTCAGTGATGAGGGCATGCTCACGGCGTTGCGTACCGCAGCACAGCATGCACAATGGTGCCTTTCTGTCTGTACCGGTTCGGCTCTTCTGGCAGCGGCCGGTGTGCTTGACGGCAGACGGGCGACATCCAATAAACGTGCCTGGCAGTGGGTAACCTCTTTGTCTGCACAGGTAAACTGGGTGAAAAAGGCACGCTGGTGTGCGGACGGCCGTTTTTATACCTCTTCCGGTGTATCGGCGGGCACGGATATGGCGCTGGCATTTATTGCTGATCGCCACGGTGAGGCCGCAGCGGAGGAGATCGCACAACACATTGAATACCGGTGGCATAATGATGCCGGTGATGACCCCTTTGCCGTATAAAAACTGGACGACAGGCAATCATTTACGACATAATAGCGCCTCTGAAATAAAACCGGCGGATGTTTATGTTAGAAACTATCGGATTTGTGCTACTGGTGAGTACCTGCGGCGACGATGCCTGTGAGGCACTGCCGGTCACGGAAGATATCTATACCAGACATGAGTGCGAACTCCGCCTGAAATATATCGCCAAACGCCGTCCCAACCTCTACTTTATGTGTAACGAGGTGATGCGGGAAAACGGCTCCGGTGATGACGACAGCCCCGGAATTCCGGATGATCCGGAAGACACGCTCCCCCCGGATGAGCAGCCGTAACCGCTTAACTGAACGGATTAATTCCCTGTTTTATCAGACGCCGGAAACGGAAAATCGCCCAGCCGTTGATCACCAGAAACGTCGATTCAATCAGTGTGCCGCCGACTGTTCCCAGCCAGGCGTTATACACCACCCAGCAGGCTGTTGAACACCAGATCACATACCGCATACGCAATCCCGTCAGCAGGAAAAACGCAAAGGTGCTCATCAGGGTGCCCGTTACCGGCAGTACTTCCTGCCAGGTGCGGATATTCGGCACCGCCAGAACCAGTGTCAGTGAAACAAATAACCAGAGCACCCAACGCTGACGATGGCTGATAGACACATAAGTCCGGATGCTGTTGAGCGTGGCACTGATCCCGGCGGGATAGGCACCAAGCAGAAAAAAGTGGGATGCCATAATGGCGGTGTAAATTGATAACCGGATTTTGAGCTTCCGCTCATTGCGCTGGACAAAAACCGTCGTGCCGATAATAAATGCAACAATACCGAGCCCCTGCCCTGCGTAATACAGATAGTCCATCTTCCCCTGCCGTAATCACATGCTGAATGGTTTTAATTATTGTGCTGCCAGCATAAACATAATTTGTTCAGGTTGCGAGCTATTGCACGTTTCAGACATTAAAAAAGAGGCCTCAGCCCCTTTTCTTATTTGCATCATGTCGTTATCACATGTGCAGTGGTATCAGCATGCCATATAGCCCGGATAATGTGTCTCGATTTTGTGATAAGTCCGGGTTTTCTTATTGTCGTCCTGAATGACACAGATTCTGCTTTTTGACTTCAGCGCCTGCGGGATTTTTTCCGCGTTTTCATCTGCGGCAGCTGCAATAAAGATGTTAATTTTTGATTTCCCTTTACTGTATGTATAGGGCATTCCTAACAAACGTCTCGCAGCTCTGTTAGTTCGCATAATAAACTCCTCATTGTTGTGAACGTTCATCCATTATAGCAACTTACTGAAAATAATAAAGTTTTCCCTAAGTGGCTGATTTACCGCCTGCATAATGGTATTTCCGTGCCCTATCCTGTATGTTGGATATGACCTGTTCACTGACCGGGAGAGTCTGATAAATGGCGTGTATTTTTTGTGATATCGCGGCGGGGAAAGCCCCCTGTCATAAGATCTGGGAAGATGAGCATTATCTGGCATTTTTGTCGATATTTCCCAATACCGACGGCTTTACGGTGGTGATCCCGAAGGCGCATTACCCGAGCTATGCATTTGACCTGGAAGACGATGTTCTGACCGGGCTGGTGCTGGCGACCAAAAAAGTGGCAAAAGTTCTGGAAAAAGCATTTCCGGATGTCGCGCGCTGCGGCATGTTTTTCGAGGGCTACGGAGTGGATCATATCCACAGTAAACTCAGCCCGATGCACGGCACCGCAGATATGACAGAATGGCGGCCGATCGAGCATAAACAACCCGCATTTTACACACAGTATCCGGGATTTTTGTCATCCCACGACTGTGAGCGGGCAGATGATAAAAAGCTGGCTGAGCTGGTGGCGGCTATCCGCGCAGGTCAGGAAAAGTGAGTGATTCCGGTGGTGCCTTCACCACCGGAATGTTGTATCAGCGGACTTCGCACCCGACCACCGTGGCATACCCGAGACCATCACTGTCCATCATCAGCAGACACTGCGGACTGAGGGTTTCCATCGCTTTTATCAGCATCATTGCCATCACAAAAACCGCTTCCCTGTCAGCACTGACCTGATTATCCGCAATATAAATATTATTTTTCAGGAAAGTACGGCGCTGTGCTTTATTGCAGTACTGATAAATCACATCCTGCGCCAGTTCATTTTCCCGCATCAGCCAGAAGGATTTTTCTTCCTCTTTATCCAGAAGATTCATTTTTTCCATCATCGGCAGATCAGACGTTAACTGCATTTCGTTGATTGGCATAAAGCGGGACAAACTGCCGTTAAACGGAAAGGTATTGCGCTCAAAGTAGTAGCAGGATGTCAGCAGAACAGCACTTGCCATTTCATGGTACGCAGGAATTTGTCCCACCTGCCAGATATTCAGCCCGACCAGCAGCCACATGGCGCTGTTATCTTCCTCATCGAACAAATGACCGATATCATCCGGACTCTGAATGATTTCTGCCGCGCAGCCCCAGATTTTTGTCACACTGCGCTCAATGTCTGTATTTTGCAGTTGATTCGGGGTGACCACATAGACCGTTTTCAGTTTTGATTGGTAACCTTCATGCTGCTGATTCAGATCTTTATCCAGCGCGGTAAAAATAGCCTCAACAGAGTGATCATAACCGGCAAGTAACTGCTTATCGCCCTCTTCTGCCTTGCGTTTCTGCTCTGATGTGTAAACCTGTTTAACACCTTTCGGCATCAGTAATGACACACCGGTCACCATCAGCCTGCGCTGACACCAGTTTACCCATTCATTACGCTTGAAATTAATGGACGCATTCCAGCTCTGACAGGCGATTCGCGCCTGCTCATGACGATGCATCGCATACGTGAACAAACACATCCAGATCAGAATATAAGGCAGGTAGATAAAGATCAGTACTTCCGTCAGAGGGAGTTTAAAAATATAAAAATCGAGAAAAAAGATCAGTGCCAGAACAGAGAATAGTAACCCCAGCCACAGCGTAATTTTAGCACCCGGCGCATCACGTTTGACCGGAAATTCAGGAACAGGCCACGACATCGGAATAGAGCTCCATGCTGAAAGAAATAGCGATATGCCGCTCCGGGTTGCCGAAACGACGTCAATATTTGTTATAAAAAGAGAGATCACAAAAAATCGTGACTGATACAGGGAAATAACGGCAGACCGGTCAGAAACTTTAATGCAGCAGCATGAAGCAGATCACAAAATCAGACTGAAAAATTCGGGGAACAGAAAGAAATACAGAAACGGGAAGAAAGAATACAGGGGAGATAAGAAAGATGGTGGGTCGTACAGGATTCGAACCTGTGACCAATTGATTAAAAGTCAACTGCTCTACCAACTGAGCTAACGACCCAT
>ERZ894236.89-NODE-89-length-150595-cov-16.8944_pt1 | contig 150595 bp, 128 predicted proteins | sample MGYA00380297_ERZ894236 | MGnify/ENA primary metagenome ERZ894236 (study PRJEB32331, sample SAMN06328420) | human gut metagenome | biome: human gut microbiome; feature: stool | host: Homo sapiens | collected 2014-08-04 ... | reverse complement strand
GGGTATGAGAAGGCAATGGAATTTGCGAAAACCACCTACGGCGGCGGAGGGGATGACGCAGCAGGAGGTGCGTCCATCACGATGTCTGACAGTTCAGGCAGTATGTCATCCGTAAACTTAGGATGGCCCGGCGAAGAAGAACTGGACGGGCTGAAAGCGCTTCTTGAACAGGCGGAGGTACCGGCTTCCACGGATGATACCATATGGAACGCGGTCAAAGAGCAGGGGGAAAAATACCTGAATGAAGGCCTGGGCCTGGACGAGGCATGCAGCAATATCATACAGAAGGTCAATCTCTATCTGGCTGAGTAAAGGGGAGAAGGCAATGAGGCGTCACGGCAGAAAGAAAGCGGGAATAAGGAAAAAGAACAGGGCGGCAGCAGTCTTTCTGCTGCCAAGCCTCGGCGGTGTGGCGCTGTTTGTCCTGATACCCTTTACGGATGTGATCAGGCGGTCCTTTCTGGATGCCATGGGGATGGAGTTTAAAGGAATCGGCAATTATCTGGAGCTGTTTCGCAATTCAGCCTTTCTGCTGGCAGTGAAGAATACCATGCGGTTTGCGTTTATCTGTATTCCGGTTCTGCTGCTTTTCTCCCTGGGAATCGCGGTGCTGCTCACAGGCGCAGGGAAAAGGGGGAAGCTTTTGAAAAACTTTTATCTGATTCCCATGGCGGTCCCGGTGGCATCCATAGTACTTTTATGGAAGTTTTTATTTCACAGCCAGGGGTTTTTGAGTGCTTTCTGCAGTATGGTGCACCTGCCGTCACTGGACTGGATGAACAGCAGCGCAGCGTTCTGGGTGCTGGTTGTCAGTTATCTGTGGAAGAATATGGGGTATGACATTATACTGTGGAGCGCAGGTCTGGCTGCTATACCGGACAATCTGTATGAGGCGGCAAGGGTGGATGGTGCCGGCAGTCTGGACTGCTTTTTCAGGATCACACTGCCGAATCTTCTGCCTGTATTCTATACCATCACGGTGCTCTCTTTCCTGAATTCCTTCAAGGTGTTCCGGGAGGCATATCTGGTGGCCGGGGATTATCCCCATGACAGTATGTATCTGCTGCAGCATGTGTTTAACAACTGGTTCAGGGAGCTTTCACTTGATAAGATGGCAGCCGGGGCAGTGCTTACGTTTCTGGCTGTTCTGATACTTATCCTGCTTCTGCAGAGAGCCTGGGGGAGAGAGGGTTGATGGAGGAATGAAGAAAGTTATTTTGGTTATTCTGGGATTCTTTGCACTGCTGGCAGCGTATCCGGTGTTGTTTCTTGCGGCAGGTTCCCTGATGGGAAAGCAGGAGCTGGCCGGATATCTGGCGCCGGTTCTGGCAAAAGGGGGCGGGTACGCGGCATTTCGTCTCTTTCCCATGTATCCCACCCTGCGGGCATATGTGGAGCTTTTGCTGGATTCTCCCGGATATTTTATAATGTTCTGGAATTCCGTTCGTATTACAGCGGGAATCCTTTTGGGGCAGCTCCTGGCAGGTGTGCCTGCGGCATGGGGATTTGCCAGATTTGAATTTCCGTTTAAGAGAGCAGTGTTCACCGTGTATGTGACACTGATGATGATGCCCTTCCAGGTGACCATGCTCTCCAATTATCTGGTGCTGGATCAGATGGGGCTTATGGATACCCTCTGGGCAGTGATTCTTCCGGGGGCGTTCTCCACATTTCCGGTGTTTATCATGTACCGGTTCTTTACGGGCATACCGGAGGCTGTGGTGGAATCTGCAAGGATAGACGGGGCAGGAGAGTGGAAGATATTCCTGCATCTGGGGCTTCCCCTGGGATTCGGGGGTATCTGTTCCGCCATGGTACTGGGATTTCTGGAGTGCTGGAATCTCATTGAACAGCCCCTTACATTTTTGAAAAATAAAGAATTATGGCCCCTTTCCCTGTATCTGCCGGATATCGGGCTTTTGGAAGCGCCGGCAGCGTTTGCGGCTTCCGTGGTGGTTCTTCTGCCGGCTCTTTTCATTTTTCTGGGCGGGCAGGATTATCTGGAACAGGGGATCGTGGCAGCGGCAGTGAAGGAATAGAGGTGGAGAGATGATACGAGGAAAAGGGAGAAAAAACCTGAGACAGAAAGCATTTTTTATGCTTGCCGTTTTTCTGGTCATGATGATGGCATTTACGGTCATATCAAGAGCTGCCGACAGTGTGACCATAGCGCAGGTGGATGTGGAGAATATGTCCTCAAAGGCGATTGAGCACCCTGTGGTGGGTGAGGGGACGGTAAAAGAGAATCTGGAGAAGGCCATAAGCACAGAGCCAAATATCATGGTGGAGACGCTGTATGCGGCACAGGGCAGCCAGGTGGAAGAAGGGGAGCTTCTCATGCAGCTTAGGATGGCAGATATTGAGGAACAGATTGAGAATCTGAATACGGAGATAAAGAAGCTGGAGCTGAACAACCAGGATCTCGGAAGCAGGAAGCAATCCGAACAGCAGAAAAAATCCGTACAGGCCCAGAGGGCCAGAGAGGATTACGACAGGGCCGAGACGGAAGGCGGAAACCGCGTGGCCCAGGCACAAGCAGCGCTTGCCCGGGCGGAGGCAGAGCTGGAGGAATTTTATCAGGCCGGGCAGGAAGAGAGCGGCGGTGAGGAGCTGACGGTTTCCGCTCTGCAGGAGCTGTGTAAGGAGAGGGAGGAAGCACTCTCCGTCCTTGAAGCCAAAGCAGACGCCCTGTGGGAGAAAATTGAGGAAGAGATCTTAATAGAGATTGGCGCCGCGGAGGAAGAAAGCGGCTCTCTGACTGAGGCACAGAAAGAAGAGATCAGGACGCGCATAGAAGAGGAGAATGCCCGGGAGCTTGCAGCGGCAAGAGAGGACGCGGAGGCAGCAAAGCAGGCTCTTGAGGAGGCACAAAGTGCCCTTGCAGAGGCCGAAAGTCTGGGGCAGACTGCCGGGGAACAGAGTGCCAAAGCCCGGGAAGAGCAGCTTCTGTCTGATATCGAGGCTAAAAGACAGGCCTGCCAGGAGGCGGAAAAGGCAAAAGAGGACAGCCAGACACAGGCCCAGAGAGCGCTGGAGGATGCGGAGGCTTCGGATGGCAGTGACAGTACGGAGAAGATCAATGCGCTGGATCTGGACGCTAAGAAAAAGAGTCTTGAGAAGCTGGAGAAGCTGAAAGAGGATCAGGGGCAGATTCTGTCACCGGTGAAGGGGGTTGTGACGGAAGTGAGAGTGGGGGCAGGTGACAATACACCGGATACGGCGCTTATGACACTGGCGGATGTAAGCTCCGGATGCAGGTTTGTGGCGCAGATCGACAAGAGTCTGGAAAAATATATAGCCAGAAAAGATCCTGTTAAGCTGTCCGCGGAGGGCAGTAAAAAGGACATAGAAAATCTGGAGGTGGAGAGCATTACACCGGATGCGGAGGACAAGACAAAACTCAATGTGACGGTTCTGCTCCCCGCAGATTCCATGGAGATTGGCACGGCAGCCACCATGACCTGTATGCGCAGAACAAAGGTACAGGATAACTGTATTCCCGTGGAGGCTCTGCATGTGGAAAATTCAAAATATTATGTTCTGGTGGCGGAGGAAAAAAAGACGGTCCTGGGAACAGAGCTGACAGCCGTGAGAAAGGATGTGGCGGTGAAGGACAAAAACAGTTCCTATGCTGCCCTGGAAAGCGGCAGTCTTCTGCCGGATGACCGGGTGATCACAGAATCTGACAGGACCATAGATGCGGGCAGCAGAGTGCGCCTGCGGGAACCATGAGAGGGGGAAGGAAGGCTGTCTGCAGACTTGGGATTTTAGGGCTGCTGCTTTTATGCTGTTTTTTGGCAAAAGCCGCTGCAGCCGGTACAGAAAAATACAGCGAAGGGGTTTCCGTAAGAAAGACGAAGGGTACCTGGTCCCCGGCGGAGGCGGATTCCATCCGGCAGGAGGAGTCAGAGCAGGAGTTCCCCGATTCCTGTATATTTTGGGGAGAGCGGGGAGAGGAGGTTCTGGAAAATGAGAAAATGGACAGAATGGAGCAGGCTTCTGTCATAGAGGTTCTGGGAGATACACAGGGGCTTCTTGCGGCCACGGCACCTCTGTATGAGGAGGATGAGGATGGCTGTCTTTTGTCCGAGGATTTGGCCTGCAGACTTTTCGGAAGCAAATATGTGATGGGGGAAGAGATTTCCTATCGGGGAAGGACCCTGACGGTCCGTGGGATCTTGAGAGGGATGGAGGGGACTGCCGCCGTACAGGCAGAAAAGGAGGGGGACAGCGTTCTGGACACCATAGCGTATGAGGCGAACACGGAGGGCGATTCCCTGGAAAGTCCGGTGCAGGCATTTCTGATGCGCCATGGGATACAGGGAAAAGTCCAGCCGTGGAGGTATTTTGCAGTGTGCGCAGAGCTTCTGGTATTTCTTCTTCCTCTGGTCATATTTTTGAGAATGGCCGGCAGGACGGCAGATGCATGCCGGAAAATGCATTCCCGCAGTCTGCGGACACGCGCCGGGAAAGACGGGAGGCAGAGAAACACCAGAATACGGACAGCAGGCATGTATGCAGTACCCGTTCTTATGGCAGTTCTGTTTTACTGGCTTTTTCGGCCCTCTCTTGGAGTGACCAGGGATATGATGCCTACAAAATGGTCGGATTTTAACTTTTGGAGACAGACCATACAGCAGATACAGAATAATCTGGAACTGCTGCTTCAGACGAAAAAGACAAGTCTGGATCTGCTTGTACTCCGCCCGTTCTTTTCCTGCCTGAAATACTGTGTTATGGCCTGGCTGCTATATGCTGTGGGGTACAGATGGGAAAAAAATGCAGGTACAGCGGAAGTTTTGGCGGGGATATTATTGTCCTGGATCTTACTGCTGGGGGTCATCTGCTTTTTGGGGGACAGCGGCCTTTACCTGGCGGGGGAGAAACGTATCTGGTTCTGGGCATGCTTCTGGCTGACCGGCGGGTACGCGGCGGACAGGATGCATGCCTTTTGAGGGCAGCATCCTTTTGCCGCTGTGAAGCAGAAAGACTGAATTGTAACCCGCTTTTTTACTTCATTGAAATAAATAATTGAAATGAGAAAGTATTTATGCTAAACTTTATCTATAAATTCTGTTTTTCTTATATTCTTAACATTCTTTTGCTATTCATCTTATCTGAATCAATGAAACCCTGAAATTAAGTATGAAATGAATGCATCTGCGTAAAGTCACAGAGAGCCGCACGCGCATAATATTTATTAGAAAAGAGGTGAATGGATGACAAAATTAAAAGAGAAGATCAATGAGGCATTATCCTCTGTACTGCCTATCACCTGCATTGTATTTTTGTTAAGTATCACGATCACGCCCATGCCCATAGGGACCATTCTGCTGTTTGTGCTGGGGGCGGTTCTGCTTGTGGTGGGTATGGGATTTTTTTCACTGGGAGCGGATATGTCCATGATGCCTATGGGGGACGGTATTGGTAATGCTCTTGTGTCATCAAAGAAAAAGCTGGTTATGTTTCTTGTTACCTTTGCAATCGGATTTATAGTTACCATTGCAGAGCCTGACCTGACTGTTCTGGCACATCAGGTTCCCGGCATACCGGATCAGATACTTATCTGGACTGTGGCCTGCGGTGTGGGACTCTTTCTGATGTTTTCATGGATACGTATTACCTTTGGCGTGGATTTGAAGTATATGCTGATCTTCTTTTACATAGTTGTCTTTATCCTGGCGTTTTTTTCTATGGACAGCTTTATGGCAGTGGCTTTTGACAGCGGGGGCGTTACCACCGGACCTATTACCGTTCCGTTCATCATGGCGCTGGGGATCGGCATGGCTCATATGAGGAACAGCCACGCGGAGGAGGACAGTTTTGGTCTGGTTGCTCTGGGCAGTATCGGTCCTATTCTTGCAGTTCTGCTTTTGGGAATTCTGTATCACCCTAAAGGGGCTTCCTATACGCCTTTTCAGATGGTGCATGTTGAGACCACAAAGGACGTGGCTAAGACATTCCTGGCAGAGATGCCCCGGTATGTCAGGGAGGTGAGTAAGGCATTGTTTCCCATTCTCTGCTTTTTCTTTTTCTTCCAGATGATAACCAGGTACTTTAAAAAGAAATCGGTCATTAAAATACTGGTGGGAACTCTGTATACTTATATGGGGCTGATCCTGTTTTTGTGCGGTGTCAATGTGGGATTTATGCCGGCGGGATATTTTATCGGTTCCGAGCTGGCGGCCCTGTCCTATAACTGGGTTTTGGTGCCTGTGGGCATGATTATAGGGTTTTACATTGTAAAGGCAGAGCCTGCGGTACATGTGCTGAACCGCCAGGTGGAGGAGGTGTCATCCGGTGCTATTTCCTCTAAGGGGATGCTCTATTCCCTCTCTGTGGGTGTGGGGATTTCACTGGGAATCGCCATGCTTCGTGTGCTGACGGGAATCAGCATCATGTATTTTCTTATTCCGGGCTATTTCACTGCTCTGCTGCTGAGCTTTTTTGTGCCGAAGGTGTTTACCGGCATCGCCTTTGATTCCGGCGGAGTGGCCAGCGGGCCCATGACGGCAACCTTTCTGCTGCCTCTGGCAATGGGGGCGTGTGAAAGCCTGGGCGGGGATGTGATGATGGATGCCTTTGGAATCGTGGCAATGGTTGCCATGACACCGCTTGTTACCATTCAAATTCTGGGATTGATGATGAGGAGAAAGAAAAGGGCAGTATCTTCAGCTCAGGAAGAGGATGGGATTCTTGCCTTTGAGGAGGTTTCAGATGAGTAAACAGAAAGTAAAATGTTTGGTCGCTATTGTTAACCGTGGAAAGGGCAGGCTGGTAGCTGATATCTGCAGAAGCCGTCAGATCTGCTTTACATGTGGGACACTGGCGCTTGGAACTGCGGGAAGTGAGCTTCTGGATTATCTGGGAATCGGGGAGACAGACAAGGAATTGCTGTTCAGCTTCCTGCCGGCCTGTCTGGAACGTGATATCATGAATGAAATAGCCGCGAAAATCAATATCAAGAAACCTGGACATGGTATTATGTTCACAATTCCATTGAGCGGTATCAGTACATTATTCCAGCAGAAAGTTTTGTTCCGGGGCGCGGAAAAGGAGGAGTATATGGAGCAGGCGGAAAGAAAATATGAACTGGTGGTTGCAGTGGTGGACCACGGCTTTCAGGATCAGGTGATGGTTGCCGCAAAAGCGGCGGATGCCACAGGGGGCACGGTATTTCATGCCCGTTCCCTGCACGATGAGGATGCCTCTTCCTTTCTTGGGATAAGACTGCAGGGAGAGAAGGAAGTGGTCATGATTTTGTCCGGTATTGACGCGTATACCAGGATCATGCAGGCTGTCAACACAGCATGCGGTCTGAAGACAGAGGCAAAAGGACTGATATTCTCCCTCCCAGTGGACCATTTTATAGGGATTTGATTATAAAGATTTGACTTTGTACGGGCAGAATGATACAATTTATCGTAGTAAATTTCTGGAGGACATTAAAATGATTAACGATAAAAAAGTATTATTCAGCGGTATGCAGGCAACCGGAAACCTGACACTTGGAAATTATCTGGGAGCGCTGAAAAACTGGGTGACATTGAGTGATGAATATGAGTGCTTTTACAGTGTAGTGGACATGCACTCCATCACAGTGCGCCAGGACCCGGCTACTCTTCGCAAGAGAGCCCGTGCGCTTCTGACTTTATATATTGCGGCAGGATTGGACCCGAAGAAAAACTGTATTTATTACCAGTCCCATGTATCAGGACATGCAGAGCTTTCATGGATCTTAAACTGCTTTACCTATATGGGTGAGCTGAGCCGTATGACACAGTTTAAGGACAAATCCGCCAAACATGCGGACAATATCAACGCAGGACTTTTTACCTACCCGGTACTGATGGCGGCTGATATCCTGCTGTATCAGGCAGATGTGGTTCCGGTGGGAATTGACCAGATGCAGCATCTGGAACTGACACGTGACATTGCCATCCGATTTAACAACATTTACGGGGATGTGTTCACAGTTCCGGAGGCATATATCGGTAAAGTGGGGGCCAAGATCATGAGCCTTCAGGAGCCGTCCAAGAAGATGTCCAAGTCAGATGAGAATCCAAACGGAAGCATCTACCTCATGGATGACCCGGACACCATCATGCGCAAATGCAAACGTGCCGTGACAGATTCTGAGGCATGTATCGCCTACAGGGATGAGCAGCCGGGGCTGAAAAACCTGCTGGATATCTACTGCGCATGTACGGAAAAGACCACCGATGAAGCGCTGCGCGAGTTTGAAGGAAAAGGATACGGTGACCTGAAAATGGCTGTGGGTGAGGCCGTGGTAAGTGTTCTGAAACCTCTGCAGGATGAGGTTGCAAGACTGGAAAAAGATAAGTCATACATTGATTCCATTATCAAGGAAAATGCTGAGAAAGCCAGCTACTTTGCCAATAAAACCCTGCGCAAGGTACAGAGAAAAGTGGGATTTCCGGATAGGATCCGTTAAGCCGCACCGGGGACACACGGCGGCATATAATTGAAAATTGTACAGGAGGGAATGTATATGACAATGGATGAAGTGATCACCGTACTCAGTATGCAGGAGGAGATACTCCAGTTTTCACATTTTACCAACGAGGACGCATGGGAATTGGGGCTGATGCTTGTGGCAGAGAGCAGACGAAGAGGTCTGGACTGTGCTGTATCCATCCGCAGAAATAACGGATACACAGTATTCAAATACGCGGGGAATACAACCAATCTGAACAATGACCGCTGGATGGACAGAACGTTCAACACGGTCCGCACACTGGAGAAGAGCAGTCTTCTGGTGTACACTGAACTGCAGAAAAGCGATGAGACCATGGTTGACATTGCTCTGGACCCAAAAGAATTTTCCTGCATGGGCGGAGGCTTCCCGGTACGCGTGGAGGAAGTGGGTGTTGTGGGTGCTGTTATGGTGACCAACCAGAACCACTATATCAATCATGATATCATTGTGAAGACTCTGGGAAGATATCTTCATATTGATGAGGTGCCGAGAATCAGAATGCTGTAAAGTGACAGCGGCAACAGGCTGTTATCGTGTAAAAGCCGGGCGGAATATTGTGTTCCGCCCGGCTTTTGTGCGCCATAGGATATCTATGTGCGGAATTCTATTTGGTATCCATTGGCGCCAGGAGATTTCCTTTTATTCGTTGTCCAGGAACTTGATGGAGGCATCTGCCTTCAATGCAAGATTGGCCTCAGCCTCAATGCATTTGGTGATTCCCGCAATGATCGGGCATCCCGAGTGTACCGGAAAGTTTTTGTTGGCATACTCGAAGAAGGGTCCGGATCCTGGTTTTACAAGACAGACTTCGTAGGCATCAAAGGTACTTCCCAGTTCTTCCATCATTTTCTTCACGCTGGGACAGCCGCTTGCGACTTTGATGGTGACTTCCGTCTCTTCATCCTCTGATGCAGTGGCAGTGACGAGAGTGGAAAATTTACAGATTCCCGGTTCAATCTTAACTTTAGTCATTTGAATTCCTCCCTTGATAGATGCCGGTGAGACTGTTCAGGCTTTTGACGGAAGAACAGTTTACCGTTATAAATACATGATATAGTTTATAATTCTCATTATAGCACTTCTGGAAGAGAATGAAACAGAAAGTTACATGTCGGGAACGGTTTTTCAGATGCTGCCATATCCGGTTTGATAAAATGCTTCTGCCATGTCCTTGGGCAGCGGTACACGAAACTGCATGGGTTCCCGGGTAATGGGATGGGTAAACGCAAGCGCGGAGGAGTGCAGGGCAACCCTGGATATGCAGGTGAAATCCGGATGATAGAGATAATCCCCAAGCAGCGGGGAGCCCAGATACTGCATGTGCACCCGGATCTGGTGGGTGCGCCCTGTCTCCAGATGAAGCTCGGCCAGCGTCACATGGCGGCGTGTTTCCAGCACTTTGTAGTGTGTGACTGCCCGTTCTCCTCTTTCAAGATCCACACACCGCTCAATGGCCGAACCTTCCTTTCTGGCAATGGGAGCGTCTATGGTCCCCTGAGACGACGGGAGGATACCGTCGCAGAGTGCCAGATAAGTCCTGTGGATCTGCCGCTTTTTCATCTGCGAGGACAATACGGAGGCGCTCAGAGCATTTTTAGCCACGATCAATAGGCCGGTGGTATCCCGGTCCAGGCGGTTGATGCAGCGAAAGATAAATTCTTCTCCGGCCGACCGGTAATAATGCGCTACTGCATTGGCGAGGGTATTGTCATAATTGTTGACGGAGGGATGTACCGGCATATCGGCGGGCTTGTTGAGCACCAGAATATCCTCATCCTCCCAGACAATCGCTAAGGGCAGCAAAACCGGCCGGATATGCTCTGAGGACTGCGTTTCCTCCAGAAAGATCTTCAGCTCATCCCCGGTGCGGAGCATGGTCTTGACATAGGCCCATCTGCCGTTTACCGTTATGCCGTCATCGTTTTTTTTCAATTGAATGATAATCTGCCGGGAATATCCCCTGGCTTTTAAAAAGGATTCCACCGTGCAGGGGGAATCCTTTTCTTCTATCTTGTAGATCAATGTCCGATTCATAAAAACTCCTGTTTGGCTGCAGAAAAGGTTCCGCATAAGCCGTACGGCAATGCCTTCCCGGTTACTTGGATTTTACCTTGTTCCACAGTTCATTGTAGTATGAGTCTGCTTCATCGCCCAGGAACTGGAAGGTCTCGCTTCCCTTCAGATCTTCTGCTTCGGGGAAGAGCACTCTGCTGTTTCGGATGCTGTCATCCTCGATCAGATCTCTGGCAGCTTTGTTTGGTGTTGCGTAGGTGATGTACTCAAAGTTCATCAGCGCAATATCCGGGCGGCAGAGGAAATTGATGAATTTTTCCGCGTTTTCCTTATTCTGCGCATTGGATGGGATCACCCAGGAATCAATCCATACGTTAGTCCCCTCTTTGGGAATCACATATTCTAGATTTGGGTTCTCCCTTTGGGTATAGAGGGCTTCACCGGAATAGATAACGCCCAGCGCAGCCTCATTTCCGATCATCTTATCCCTGACCTGGTCCACCACATAGGCCTGGACCAGAGGTTTCTGCGCGATCAGATCATCCGTGGCCTGGATCAGCTCGTCCACGACTACGGAGTTCAGGGAATATCCCCTGCGCTTCAGGGCAACCGCGAAGGCATCCCGGACGGAATCCTGCATGAGGATACTGTCCCTGTATTTTTCATCCCAGAGGATATCCCAGCTATCCACCTTTTCTTTGACCATGGTCTTGTTGTAGAGAATGCCCACAGTGCCGACACAGTAGGGCACTGAGTATTCGTTTTCCGGGTCAAAGCTCCTGGACTGTTCCATATAGGTGGGGTCAATGTTCTTGATGTTGGGCACATTGTCCCAGTTGATCTTGGCCAGCAGATCGTTCTCCCGCATACGCTGGATCATATAATCAGAGGGGCAGACCACATCGTAGGCAATGGCCTTTGACATGATTTTCGGATACATGATCTCATTGGTCTCGTACTCCTCATAGGTGACGGTTATACCGGTCTCCTCCTCGAAGATATCTATGACCTCAGGGTCCAGATATTCCCCCCAGTTATATACGATCAGCTTTTCATCTGACACGCTTCCTTTGCTTCCCAGATGGAAAAGAAATCCTGCGCCTGCCACAAGGATGACAAGTGCTGCCGGAATGACCTGGCGCAGAGGGAGCTTCTTCTTTTCATTTTCAAGCTCTAAGCTGAGCTTTTTATCCGGCTCTTTGGGGGCTGAATTTACCAGGATCATAATGACCATGACAGATAAAAAGAGCAGAGTGGAGAGCGCGTACATCTCCGGCCGGATGCCCTTCCGCACCTCGGAATATATCTTGGTGGACAGGGTATCCACCCCGGGTCCCTTGGTAAAATGCGTGATGATAAAATCATCCAGGGACATGGTAAAAGCCATGAGAAATCCTGACAGCACACCGGGAAGGATATCCGGGAACACTACCTTCATAAATGCCTGGAAAGGGCCTGCGCCCAGGTCTCTGGCGGCCTCATAAGTGCTCTTGTTGGTCTGCTTCAGCTTCGGCATAACGCTCAGGATCACATAGGGGATATTGAAGGTTATGTGTGCCATTAAAATGGTGGAAAAGCCCAGGGTAAACCTGCATGCAATAAACAGAAGCATGAGGGAAATACCGGTCACAATGTCAGAATTCAGTATGGGAATATTGGTGACTCCCATAAATACCGTACGCCATCTGCTCTTCATGGAATTAATGCCGATGGAAGCACAGGTTCCGATGAGAGTCGCCAGTATTGCCGATAAAAATGCAATGACAAGGGTGTTGTAAAGGGCACTCATAATGGCATCATCCCGGAACAGGGAGCTATACCACTGCAGGGTAAATCCGCCCCATTTGGAGCGCGATTTGGAGGCATTGAAGGAGAGAATCATAAGTGTCACGATCGGCGCGTACATGAGGATCAGAATAAGCGCCAAATATATATTTCGGGCTGTCTTCTTCATCAGAACATACCTCCTTGTCCGTCTTTGTCATACTTGGTGGTGACCACCATGCTGATCAGGATAAAGACCATCAGCACCAGAGAAAGTCCGCTTCCCACATGCCAGTTGCTGCCCTGTTTGAACTTCTGTTCAATGACATTTCCGATGAGCAGGATCTTGCTTCCGCCCAACAGATCGGAGATGACAAATGTGGTGAGAGCAGGCACAAATACCATGATGACACCGCTCACCACGCCGGGAAGGCTGAGAGGGAAGATGATCTTCCGGAAGGTATACAGTTCCGTGGCCCCCAGATCTCTGGCTGCGAAGATGACGTCCTTGTCAATCTTGGACAGCACATTGTAGAGGGGCAGCACCATGAAAGGCAGAAAGTTGTACACCATACCCAGGATGATGGCATAGGGCGTGTTGATGAGCTGGATGGAGGGCAGGTGCAGAAAACCCAGAAGCTGGTTGATGACGCCGTTTTTCTCCAGCAGGGTCTGCCAGGCCATGGTGCGCAGCAGAAAATTCATCCACATGGGCAGGATGAAGATCAACACAATAAAACTGGTCTGATTTACCTTCATGCCGGATAAAATCATGGCAAGAGGGTAGGCTAACAACAGACAGATGGCTGTACTGACAATGGAGAGCAGCAGGGAGAGGCACAGGGCCTTGAAATTCTCCACTGTCCCGATGGCCAGAAGATTTTCATAAGTCAGATGGCCGTCCACATCTGTCAGACCATAATATAAGACCATGGCGAGGGGAATCAGAATAAAGGCCACGGCCCAGAAAAAATAAGGTCCGGTCAGTAATTTTTTTCTATTCATTCACTCCTATGGCCTCCTCGTCCTCCGATACCGGCTTGTGCATGATCTGGATGTCGAAGGGGTCCACATGGATACCGACTTTCTGGCCTACCGGGAACATGTCTGTGCTGTGTACCAGCCATTCAAACCCGTTTGCCTGGACTTCCATTTCATAGTGGACGCCTTTGAAGATCAGATGGGAGACAACCCCCTGGATTGTGCCCTCCTCAGGCTTCACCAGGTCCACATCCTCGGGCCGGATGACAACGTCAACGGGTCTGTTGCGGCCAAAGCCTTCGTCCACACAGGGGAACTTGGCACCCAGGATCTTCACCAGCCTGTCCTCAAGCATAGTACCTTCTATAATATTACTCTCACCGATAAAGTCGGCTACAAATGCGTTCTGCGGCTCATTGTAGATATCCTCAGGGGACCCCATCTGCTGGATATATCCCTGGTTCATGACCACGATGGTGTCTGACATGGTAAGTGCTTCTTCCTGATCGTGGGTCACGTAGATAAAGGTAATGCCCAGCTCATTTTTCAGGCGGATCAGCTCATACTGCATGTCCTGGCGCAGCTTCAGATCCAGAGCGCCCAGAGGCTCATCCAATAGCAGAAGACGCGGTTCATTTACAATGGCACGGGCTATGGCTACACGCTGCTGCTGGCCGCCGCTTAAAGAGTCAGGCAGACGGTTTTCAAAGCCCTCAAGATTTACCAGTTTCAGTGCGTATTTGATCTTGTCTTTGATATAAGCGTTGCTCTTTCCGGCAATTTTTAAACCAAAAGCAATATTTTCTTCTATATTCATGTGGGAGAACAGGGCGTATTTCTGGAATACGGTGTTCAGATTTCGCTTATTGGGCGGAAGATTGGTAATATCCTCTCCGTCAAAAATAACCTGTCCGAAATCCGGCGTCTCGAAACCGCCCAGGATACGGAGAGTAGTTGTCTTACCACAGCCGCTGGGGCCTAAAAGGGTAAGAAATTCATTTTCCCGGATGGACAGATTCAGCTTGTCCAGAACAATCTGATCGCCAAATCCTTTGGAAATGTCAATTAAATCCACCAGTGTATGGTTCATTCGCGTTCTCCTTTACGTGATATGAAATAAATGCAGAATCTGTCCCGTAAAACCGGCCTGACCGTGGAAAGACTCTGAATTTCATTATACTAAACACACAAACCTTGTCAACATAAATGTTGCGAATTTAGCGGGAATTGCATTGTATAAAGAAAAAGTTTGTGGTAGAATGTCGTTAGACCACGGATAGCGGCTGAAAATTCCGCCAACCGGGGAGAATCAGAATAAAACAGGAGGGTATTGCATAAATGAAAGAGAAGTATGTTGCATATGTTGGAACGTATACCCATGGAAGCAGTATCGGAATCCATTTATATGATGTAAATGTAGAAGAGGGGACACTTACAGAGCGAAAAGTCATTCCTGTAAATAATTCCTCCCACCTGGCCATATCATTAAATGGGAAATATCTCTATTCCATTGCCGACGAAGGAGTTGCCGTATTTTCAATTGATCCGGACGGAGATCTTACCTTTATTAATAAAGTAGACATTGACGGAATGAGAGGCTGCCACCTGTCCACCGACAAGGAAGGAAAATATCTCTATGTGGCAGGTTATCACGACGGTAAGGTTACCGTGGTACATACCCACAGGGACGGACGCCTGGGAAGCGTCATGGACGGGGTATTCCACAGAGGACTGGGAAGCGTGGCGGAGAGAAACTTCCGTCCCCATGTAAGCTGTGTGCGTCCTACACCGGACGGAAAATATCTCTGTGCAGTGGACAACGGAATCGACCAGATGAAGATCTACCGTGTCAATAACAGGACCAGCAAGCTGGAGCTTGTGGATGTACTGCGCTGTGTGAGGGAGTCCGGACCGAGACTGATCAAATTCAGTCCCAACGGCAAATATGCATTCCTGAATTTTGAGCTGAGCAATGAGGTGCAGGTATACCGCTACGACGGAAGCGGCAAGAATCCTGTTTTCGAGCTGATTCAGACAGAGAGCACGCTGGTATCCCACGATGATGAGACGCACGATGCCACATCCGGCATGTGCCTGTCACCGGACGGTGAGTATCTCTTCTGCTCCACAGCAGGTGAAGATACGGTTTCCATGTACAAAGTGGATGAGGAGACCGGCAGTCTGGAAAAACAGTTTATACTGCCCATCAGCGGCGAGTATCCAAAGGATCTGGATGTATTCCCGGACGGGAAACATCTGGCAGTGGTGAACCATGAGTCCAACTCTATCACCACATTTACCATTGATTATGAAAACAAGCTGTTGGTTATGAAGGGGAAACCTTTGAAGGTGGAGACACCAAACAGTATTATCTTCCACAAATGTGAGGAAGAATAGGAGAAAGGAAGTGTTATCATGGAAGGTGGGCCTTGTCCCGGGAATACGAATCAAGAAAGCAAAATAAAGAGTAGAAACCCCATAGGCAGGCGCATCTGATATCTTTGCGCCCGTTTATGGGGCGTGAAGGGAGATAACATGATCAGAATTTTTAAAACGATAGACGGAAAAATGCATCAGGTGGAGGAAGCCAGCGAGGGATGCTGGATCGCTCTCACAGATCCGACAGCAACAGAGATTTTTGAGATTTCCAACAAGTACCAGATAGAGGTGGACGATCTGCGTGCACCTCTGGATGAGGAAGAGCGCTCCCGTATAGAGGTGGAGGACAATTACACACTCATCCTGGTTGACACCCCCATCATTGAGGAGAGGGGCGAAAAGGACTGGTACGGAACCATCCCTCTGTCCATCATTGTGACCAATGAAATGATCTTCACTGTGTGTCTGGAGGATATCTCAGTGCTGGGTAAATTTATGGACGGCCGCGTGCGGAACTTTTATACTTATATGAAGACCAGATTTATCCTGCAGATCTTATATAACAATGCCAGTATGTTCCTGCATTATCTGCGCATCATAGATAAAAAGAGCGAGGAAGTGGAAGGGAAGCTTCACGCTTCTACCAGGAATCAGGAGCTGATCGAGCTTCTGGAGCTGGAAAAGTCCCTGGTGTACTTTACCACATCCCTGCGTTCCAATGAGGTGGTGCTGGAGAAGCTTTTGAAAGTGGAACGGATCAAACAGTATCCCGATGACACGGACCTTTTGGAGGACGTCATTGTGGAGAATAAGCAGGCCATTGAGATGGCCAATATTTACAGCGGTATTCTTTCCGGAATGATGGATGCCTTTGCCTCTGTTATTTCCAACAATCTGAATATTGTCATGAAGTTTCTGGCAACCGTAACCATTGTCATGTCGATTCCGACCATGATATTCAGTGCATACGGTATGAATGTGAACACATCGGGGATGCCTTTTGCGGGGAGCCCTTATGGGTTCGTGATCGTCATTGTGCTGTCCCTGGTTCTGAGCTTACTGGTTGCATTGATCTTCTCCAAGAAAAACCTTTTCTAATTGGAAGAGTTTCCCTGAGGGGGGAATACTGATATCAGAAACGAGGAGAATATATGAATTTTTTGAACAAAATGGAAAGGAAATGCGGTCGTTTTGCTATCAGAAATCTGACAAAGTACATCATCCTGCTTTATGTGATCGGATATGTACTTTCTTTTCTGGGCACAGTTACCGGAATTCCTTTCAGCGCTTATCTGATGCTGAGCCCCGGCCACATTCTGCACGGACAGATATGGAGACTTGTGAGCTGGCTTTTGATTCCGCCCTCCGGGCTTAATATTTTTACCATCATCATGCTTGCACTTTACTATTCCCTGGGAACTTCACTGGAGAAGACATGGGGGGATTTCAGGTACAATGTCTATATCTTAGGAGGTATTTTAAGCACTATCATCGGTGCATTTCTGCTCTATTTTATTCAGGGACCCATGAATTCCCTTTACGGAATGGCAGCGATCTCCACATATTATATCAACCTGTCTATTTTCCTGGCTTTTGCAGCCAGTTACCCGGATATGCAGCTTCTTCTGTACTTTGTGATTCCGGTGAAGATCAAATGGCTGGCGTATCTGGATGTTGCATACCTGGTCTATAATTTTATACAGACACCGATCTGGTCCATCAGGATGATGATCATCGCGTCCCTGCTGAACTTTATCGTGTTCTTTTTTGCCACCAGGAATTACAGCCATATCAATCCGAAAGAAGTACACAGGCGGCAGCAGTTCCAAAAGGCAGTCCATCCCAAAATGGCACCGGGTGTGACAAAGCATAAATGCGCCATATGCGGCAGGACAGAGAAGGACGGGGATAACCTGGAGTTCCGCTTCTGTTCCAAATGCAACGGCAATTACGAATACTGTCAGGATCATCTTTTTACTCATGAACATATAAAATAGGAGGAATTTATGCGCAAGACGAAGATTGTATGTACCATGGGTCCGAATACGGACAAAAAAGCCACAATGAAAGCCCTGGTAAGACACGGCATGGATGTGGCCCGTTTCAACTTTTCACACGGGGATTACGAGGAGCAGAGAAACCGTATGAACCTGCTGAAAAATGTCAGAGAAGAGCTGGATAAGCCGGTAGCTATACTGCTTGACACCAAAGGACCGGAGATTCGCACCGGAGTTCTGGAGGATGGAAAGAAAGTAATTTTGACAGAGGGCGCAGATTTTACTCTCTATATGGAAGAAATGGTGGGTAACGAAAAGGGATGTTCCATCACCTATCCCGGACTGGCAAGAGAAGTTAAACCGGGCAACAAGATTTTGATCGATGACGGCCTTATTGAACTGGACGTCAAAGTGGTGAAAAAAGACCATATTGTCTGTACAGTTGCCAACGGCGGCGAGCTGGGTGAGAAAAAAGGCGTCAATGTGCCGAATGTAAGAGTGAAGCTTCCGGCTATCACAGAAAAAGATAAAGCGGACATTATCTTTGGCATTCAACAGGATATTGATTTCATCGCCGCTTCTTTTATCAGGAATGCGGCAGGGATCAAAGAGATCCGCAAGATCCTGAAGGAGCATCATGCAGAGCAGATCAGCATTATCGCCAAGATCGAGAACGCAGAGGGCGTTGAGAATATTGATGAGATCATTGCAGCAGCAGACGGCATCATGGTAGCCAGGGGTGATCTGGGTGTGGAGATACCTGCCCAGGAAGTGCCATATATCCAGAAGCTGATCATCAAGAAATGCAATGAAAATTACATTCCGGTCATCACTGCCACACAGATGCTGGACTCTATGATCCGCAATCCCCGTCCCACCCGAGCAGAGGTTGCGGACGTGGCAAATGCCATCTATGACGGAACCGATGCAGTTATGCTCTCTGGAGAGACCGCAGCAGGAAAATATCCGGTGGAAGCTCTGACAATGATGGGTGAGATCGCTGAGGATACAGAAAAGCATGTGGATTATGACAAATACATTCAGCACAGGACCATGTACAAACAGACATTGGTTTCCAGTGCCATTGGTATTTCCTCTGTCCGCACAGCCAGAAATATTGACGCTGACTGCATTATCACTCCAACCATGTCCGGCAAGACGGCAAGACTGGTATCCAGTTTCCGCCCTACCATGCCGATTTACGCCATCACACCCAACGAATTTGTACAGCATAAGATGCAGCTCTATTGGGGTGTAAAGCCGTTGAAAGGAAATACAAAAGACACCACAGAAAACATTCTGACAAGTGCTATGGAAACCGTAAAACGCAAACGCCTTGTGAAAAAAGGCCAGCTTGCAGTGTTCACCGCAGGTGACCCGGCTACCAACAGCCGCAAAGACGAACAGAATGTTACCAATATGCTGCATGTGATCGAAGTAAAATAAAGGTATGGTTTTTACTTTTGACTGTGAGGCTGCCGAACGGCTGCCAATAAATAATAGAATGGGATTTGGAAAAGCCGCAGAATTATAAGGTCTGCGGCTTTTCTGTGAGCTTTTTTGTTGCAAAATAGGCGAAAAACAGTTATGATAGTATCCGTATAAAAAAGGAGCAGAAATATGGAGAAAAGAGAAATCCACGGTGTCGTCTTCGATATGGACGGCCTTATGTTTGACAGTGAGAGGATCGTGAAATATTCCTGGGACGTGGCGGGAGAACGGATGGGGTACGGTAAGCTGGGAGATAATATTTTTTATACCCTTGGTTTTAACGTAGATAAAAGAAAACGCCATTTCCAGGATACCTACGGGGAAGATTTCCCCTTTGAACAGTTCCGGGAGGAGTACAGAAAGGCATTCTGGGAATACGAGGAGAAGAACGGCCTGCCTGCAAAGAAAGGTCTGCATGAGCTGCTGGATGTGCTGGCAAAAAAGAATATCCCTATGGCAGTGGCGACCTCCTCCAGCCATGAGTATGCGAAGAACAATCTGCAGCGGGAGGGGATAGAGGCTTACTTTTCCGCTGTGATCACAGGGAGCATGGTTTCCGAGGCAAAGCCCTCCCCTGAGATCTATAAAAAGGCGTGCCAAGCGCTGAAGGTCAGTCCCGCCCACGCCCTTGCACTGGAGGACTCCTACAACGGCATACGCTCTGCGCACGGGGCGGGTATGATAACTGTCATGATACCTGACCTGCTCACAGATTCCTCACCGGTGGACGAACTGCTGGACGGCAAAATGGAATCCCTGCTTGCTGTTGCCAGGTGGATAGAATCCTGCTGATATAAAAAATTTACCAAAGGAGAAAATTTCAATGGAGAAAAAGACATTTATCACCAAAGAACAACTGGACGAAATCATAAAAAAGTATCCAACCCCTTTTCATTTATATGATGAGAAGGGAATCCGGGATAATGTCAGGGCAGTGAACGAGGCATTTTCCTGGAACAAAGGCTTCAGGGAGTATTTTGCAGTGAAAGCCAATCCCAATCCGTTTCTGATCGATATTTTAAGGGAATATGGCTGCGGCTGCGACTGTTCCTCCTACACAGAGCTGATGCTCTCCGAGGCCATGGGCTGCAGAGGTGATGACATTATGTTTTCCTCCAATGACACCCCGGCGGAGGATTACGTGTACGCGGAGAAACTGGGGGCTACCATTAACCTGGACGATTTTACGCATATTGAATTTCTGGAGAAGACCATAGGATATATTCCAAAACGCATCAGCTGCCGTTATAACCCGGGCGGTGTGTTTGAGATGGGCAACGGCATCATGGACAATCCCGGAGACGCCAAGTACGGAATGACCACAGAGCAGATGTTTGAGGCCTTCCGCGTGTTGAAGGAAAAAGGTGCGCAGGAGTTCGGTATCCATGCGTTTCTTGCAAGCAATACGGTGACGAATGACTACTATCCGGTTCTGGCTAAAGAACTCTTTGAGCTGGCAGTTAAACTGGAAAAAGAGACCGGGGCTGATATTACGTTTATCAACCTGTCAGGCGGTGTGGGAATCCCATATACCCCGGACATGGAGGCAAATGACATCCGTGCCATCGGAGCCGGTGTCAAGAAGGTTTATGAGGAAGTGCTGGTACCGGCAGGCATGTCAGATGTGGCGATCTATTGTGAAATGGGGCGCTATATGATGGGACCTTACGGCTGCCTTGTCACCAAAGCGATCCATGAGAAACATACCCACAAAGAGTATGTTGGCGTGGACGCCTGCGCAGTAGATCTCATGCGCCCTGCCATGTACGGCGCATACCATCATATCACTGTGATGGGAAAAGAGAACAGCCCCTGTGACCACAAATACGATATCGCAGGTTCCCTGTGCGAAAATAACGATAAATTTGCAGTTGACCGCATGCTTCCCGAAATCGAAAAAGGAGACCTTCTGGTCATCCACGACACCGGTGCACACGGCTATGCCATGGGATACAATTACAATGGCAAATTAAAATCCGCTGAGATACTCCTGAAGGAGGACGGCAGTACAGCGCTCATCCGCCGCGCGGAAACGCCTAAGGATTATTTTGCCACACTGGACTGCTTTGCTGTTTATAACAAATTGAATCTGTAAACAGGAGATACCGCCCCGGACTGGGAAAGATACAGTCCCCGGGCGGTATTTTTCTTTTATCCAAATATATTTCAAAAAATGCTAAAGATTGCCTATTGTTCCTGCTTTTTTCAAAAGATATACTAAGTATATGTATATGAGAAAATACGCATATTCTGCGGAAAAATAAGGAGAACGATATGGCAGATACACTTCACTTGCTCATAAAGCCGGCATCCGGGAACTGCAATATGAGATGCGCCTACTGCTTCTATGCGGATGAAGCAGCGAACAGGGAAACGCCGTCCTTTGGTGTGATGGACAGAGAGACCGCGCGCATTCTGATTGAAAAGTCCATGGACTATGCCAAAAAGCAATGTATCTTTACTTTCCAGGGCGGGGAGCCGACACTTGCCGGGCTTGATTATTTTAAATATTTTACGGAGACTGTCCGAAAATCCAACAAAAGAAATATCCCGGTCAGCTATAATATCCAGACCAACGGATACCATCTTCAGGAGGACTGGTTTCCTTTTTTGAAGGAAAATAAATTCCTGGCAGGCGTGTCACTGGACGGAGATGCTGCCTGCCATGACTATCTGCGCCGTGATGCAAAAGGAAAGGGTACCTATAAACAGGTGATGAAAACCATTGCATTATTTAAAAAGTATGGGATTGACTTTAATGTTCTGACTGTAGTGACCGGTTACTCAGCAGGCCATGCCCGGCAGCTTTACAATTTTTTCAAAAAGCAGGGCCTGTATTATCAGCAGTACATCGAATGTCTGGATCCCATAAGAGAAGCACAGGGTACAAGCCCTTACTCCCTGACACCGGAGAAATACGGAAGATTCCTGAAAAATCTGTTCGACTGCTGGTATCAGGATATGACCGGACCGTCTGCGAAAGGCACAAAAAGCCATGTGATATACAACCGCTATTTTGAAAACCTGGCAGCCATACTCACAGGACGGGAGCCGGAGCTGTGCAGTATGCGTGGAATCTGCGGGCTTCAGTGGGTGGTGGAGGCGGACGGCAGTCTGTATCCCTGTGACTTCTATGCGCTGGACGAATGGAGACTGGGAAATATAAAAGACGATTCCTTTGAGCAGATAGATCAAAAAAGAGAAGAGCTGGGATTTATCAGCCGTTCCCGCACTCTTCCAAAGGAATGCCGGATATGTCCATACCTGGCTCTCTGCCGGAATGGATGCTGCCGCCTGTGCAGTATGGAAAAACAGGAGGATGGCACGTACATAAGAGGAAAGAACTACTACTGCGGGGCATACAGGGAATTTTTCGCATATGCCCTTCCGAGGCTTGAGGAGCTGGTGCGCTTATGGGGAAAATAAAGAAAAAATTTCAGAATCTGCGTCTTGGACAGAAAATCCTCCTATCCAATCTGGTTCTGTTTGTGTTACCCTGTATGGTCCTCATGCTGCTCCTTTTTCATCTTGTGCAGACAGGAGCCAATGAGCGCCTGAACAGTTCCAAGCTGGTCATTTTAAATCAGATAGACAGAAATATGGAGGATATGTTTCAGGACATTGTATCCTACACTAATTATTTTTACTGCAACAGGGAGCTGAATCGTCTCATATCCCTGCGTGAATTCCGGAGCCCTTATGAGGAGCTTGTGGCGAAGAAAAATATATGCAGTTATTTTAAAGAGAGCAGGGCAATCTACAGTAATATGGACTATAATCTGCGTCTTCTCTGTGACAGCGGAAGGAATTACTCCGTGGAGGATGACGGAAGTGAGTACGTTGACTATCCTGTGCTCAAAGAACTTGAGCAGGAGCCATGGTATCAAAAACTGGGGGAGAACACCAGCAGTATCAAATACATTCCTGCATATGTAAGCAGTGAATTTCAGAAGACAGAGGATAACAGCGCTATGCGGGCTGTCCGTCTTCTTAAAAATCTGAACAGCGGCAGAGTACTGGGAATCATGGAGGTCAATATTCCACGGAAGCAGGTAGAAGACATTTTCCGGGGCGGTGTGGAAAAAGAGAGCCAGCAGGTGTTTCTGATGGACAAAACAGGGAAAATACTGTGCAGTACAGAGGAAAGCCTTGTAGAGCAGAGTGTGGAGAACGAGGAATATCTGAAGAAATTGACAGGATTTGACCACGGCTATTTTAAAGCGAAGATGAATGGCAGGCCGGCACAGATATCCTTTGTCACAAATGAGACCACCGGCTGGAAACTGGTCATGTATGAAGAGGAAAAAGAAGCTGTGTGGGCCGGCAACCGTATCTTTGTCATGATTCTTTTGGTGGCGTCAGTCTATGTACTGCTTGCTGTGATCATGTCTGTGTACAATTCCAGGTATATCAGCAGGCCGGTGCAGAAATTAAAGGCTGACATGAAAAATGTATACAGAGGTGACCTTACTGTGCGCACACCTGTGGAGACAAACGATGAGTTCGGACAGCTCAGCCTGCAGTTTAACCAGATGATTGGCAGGATAGAGGAGCTGATCGTAAGACTGGAACAGGAGGAAGAGGAGAAGCGGGGGCTGGAGATGCAGGCTCTGCAGGCTCAGATCAATCCCCACTTTTTGTATAATACCCTTGCTTCCATACGTTTTCTGGTGGAGATGGATATGGCAGAACAGGCGGACCAGTGTCTGCTGGCACTGGCAAAACTGCTGAGAAGGACCTATTCCGATAAAAGAGAATGCATACCTGTGACAGAAGAGATGGAATCCCTGAAAAACTATCTTGTTCTTATGGAAAACAGATATCAGGATACCTTTGTGTGGAACATAGAAGTGTCCGGGAAAGTGAAAGACTGGCTCATACCGAAGATTTCCGTCCAGCCCCTTGTGGAAAATGCCATCGCCCACGGCTTCTGCCAGAAGGAGGACACCGGACATATCCTGATCAGGGCTGAAGCGGAGGGGGAGAATCTGCTGCTTCGTGTGGAGGATGATGGGAGCGGCGGAGATCTGGAATATATCCGCAGAGTACTGGACGGCAGGGAGGAAGCCCGGTCTAACGAGCAGTTCAGTGGAATCGGAATCCGGAATGTACAGAAACGCCTGCAGATCATTTACGGAGAGGAATATGGAATCTCTGCGGAGCATACCCACAAAGGCGGCATGCGTTTTGATATCAGGATCCCATGCAGAACAGAGAAGGAGATGTGAAAATGCGGATTATAATCGTGGAAGACGAGGCAGTAACCCGTAGATGGGTGAGAAAAAAAATAGAAGAGCTGGATATCAACTACCATGTGACAGGGGAGTTTGTTAATGGAAAACAGGCATTGGAATACTGCAGGGAACATGAGGTGGAGGTTGTGTTTACTGATATCCGGATGGCTGTCATGGACGGTCTGGAATTTCTGGACAGGCTGAAAAATGAAAGGATTGCCCAGCCTTACAAGGTGATTCTCAGCGCTTACGATGAATTTCATTATGCCAGACAGGCCATAAAAGCCGGGGCCAATGAGTTTATCTTAAAGCCTGAGATCACAAAGGAGGGGATGAAGACTACACTGGAGGAAGCAAAGCGTTTTCTGGAGAAAAGCAGGACAAAGGACAGCAAAGCGGCGTGTGGTTCCGAACCGGAGAGGCGGAGGATCACCATGGAAAAACTGCTGGAAACCGGGACCACAGAGCAGCAGAGGGAAGAAGTTCTCCGTGGATTGGAGAACCGGGGCATCGCTTTGAAAGAGGAAGGTATAGTTCTTCTGTCCATATCCCTGTCCGGAGAAGAAAAGGGGGATGCAGCTTTGGAGGTGGCGGAGCTTTTTATGCAGGAGGAACATATATCCGGCATCTGTGCGTCCATAGAAGAGGGGGAGTATCTTCTCCTCTATAATCCCAGCCTTCATATGGACCGGGAGGTGTTTTCCGGAAAGCTGGAGGCACTTTTGCGGCATAATCTGGGGACGGAGGTATATATCGGAATAAGTGTGAAAAAGGATGGCTTCCATCATTTGAGGGACATGCTGCGGCAGGCCAGAATGGCCAGGGAAAACCGTACTTTTTTCAGGCTTCCAGGGATTTGGAGATATGATGCCATGACGGTAAATTCTGATTCGGGACATGGAGATTTATATTACGCAGTGGAGATGAGAGAGATTCTGGCTGCGGTGGAAAAAAATGATTTTGAAAGTGCAGAGGAGAAGATGAAGGGGATTCTGGCGGACATAGAAGGAAGAATTGTGCTGCCTCCTGCCTATGTGAAGGCCCTGTGTATTGAGATTCTTTCTTCCTGTATCCGGAAGGCCAGAACGTATGCCCTGACAGCCGCGGAGGTGGAGGAAGTCAGAAGGACAGAGATGATGTTCTGCGAGAGATTTAGGACGCTTCAGGATTTGAAAAACTGGACGTATGCAGGGATGGCAGAGCTTCGCAGAATCTGTGAGATAAAGAGCAGTCTGAATCAGTATTCCGGCCCGGTACGGGACATTATAGGCTATGTGAAGCAGAATTATACACAGAAGATATCCCTGGAGCAGGTGTCCTCTCTGGTTCATCTGAATAAAAGCTATGTCTCTGTACTTTTTAAAAAAGAGACAGGGGAAAAATTCAGCGACTTTCTTCTTCGCGTTCGTCTGGAGGAGTCCCGCAGACTGCTGGGAGCCACCAGAAAAAGTATCCAGGAGATAGCCGGAATGGCAGGCTTTCCGGACGCGGCGTATTTCAGCAGAGCTTTTAAGGAGCGGTATGGAAAGTCACCTATGGAATATCGGAAAGGAATCTAAAACCAGTCAAATAAATCAAAAGATAATCCATATTTTCCGCAGACAGCGCAGCAAGAAAAAAAAGAGGAAAAAAATCATAAAAACCGCAAAATATAGTACAAAAACAAGTAGACAGGGTACATGGATGCGCGGGCCCGTTTTTCTTATACTGGATATATAATAAAAAATAGGAGGACTTGGATATGAACAGAAAAGTGGCACTGCTTCTGGCAGGGATCATGGGGACATCTGCAGTACTCGGAATGGGCGGATGCGGAAATAAGGGTACAGAAGAGCTGGTGAAAAAAAAGGAACAGACATCAGCCGATACCGAAAGCACATCAGGAGAAAAGACAAAACTGGTATTTTTAAGAAGCGGAACAGAGCCTGAGCGTAAGGCTTACTGGGAAAAAATGATTGCCGGTTTTGAAAAGGAAAATCCGAATATTGAGATAGAATTTCAGGAATGCCCTTACGGTGATGATTTCGAGACAAAGCTGAACACGGGGTTTGCTTCCGGCACAGCCCCGGACATTATTAATTTTACCATGGCTTCTCTGGGAACCAGAGTACCTCTTGGCCAGTATGCTGCATTGGATGAGTATGTGGACAAATGGGATGGAAAAGACGATTTTATGGAGAATGCCCTGAATCTTGGAAAAGTCAACGGTAAGATATATGGAATCGCTGTTTTTCCGGATCCCAGAATGCTGGCATATAACAAGGAGCTTTTTAAGGAGGCCGGCCTTGACCCGGATACCCCTCCTGCAACCTGGCAGGAAATGCTGGAGGACCATAAAAAGCTGATAAAAAAAGACGACAGCGGCACTGTAGTACAGACAGGATTTGCCATGCCCACCTCAGGAACATCCATGCAGCATTATATGTCTATTTTCATAGAGGAGAATGGTGTAAAGAATCTGGTAGATGAGGATAATAATGAGATACTCTGCAATTCTGACAAGGCGGTTGAGGCAGTGGCATTTATGAAAGAGGTTGCAGATGCCGGTGTGATTCCCTTTGACTGTTCTAACTCCGAGCAGGATCCCTTCGGTATGGGAACTGCAGGCATGGGAATTGTAACTGACCAGACATATAAACAATTAAATGAAGGCGCGCTGAAAGGCAAGATCGCACTTGCAAGCCCACTTAAAAATACACAGCAGGCGACTTTCTGCGGCATGAGCTTCATGTTTATGAGCGGAGAAACCAAGCATAAGGATGAAGTGTGGAAATTTATTGAATATGTATCCAGTCCCGAGAGCATGTGGACAAGGTACGAAGATCTGGGCACCACACCAATCCGGGAATCTCTGAAAGAGAAATTTATTGAACAGGATCCTGAGACAAACCAGGTGATCTATGATTCTATCAACTGCGGAACTGGTTCACCAAAAGTGCCATACGCCAATTCCGTCTATAATATTATCAATGAGGCCATGGAAAAAGTGATGTATGATGTGGAGACACCAAAAGATGCCATGGATACGGCAGCAGAAAAGATACAGGAAGAAATCAACAATCAGTAAATTCTAAAAGATTTTATCGGTATAGGGGATGTCTCCTGAGGCATCCCCTGAAATATGACTGTAAGTATCTGATAACATTGAAAAAACTGATAAAAAGGAGAAATTTACATGGCTAAAACAAGCAATACAGTGCCAAAAGTGAGGAAAAATGATAATTGCGCGTATATCATGATTTTACCTGCTTACCTTGTATTCACCATATTTATTCTGGTCCCCATTGGAATCGTCATCTATTACAGTGTGACGAATTTTAACCTCTATTCCGCTCCTGAATTTGTGGGGATGAAGAATTATCTTACGATGTTCAGGGATGCAGATTTCCTGATCTCTGTCAAAAACACACTGCTTTATACCTTGTGTACCCTGTTCCCTCAATTGTTTCTGGGACTTATGCTGGCAGTGATGCTGTACAGAAAATCAAAGCTGATTCCCATATTCAGGACAGCTTTTTATCTACCTAATGTAATGTCTATGGTGTGCATGTCTATGGTGTGGCTGTGGATCTATGACCCAACCTTTGGCCTTCTGAACAGTGTATTGAAATATTTTGGCTTTTCCGTCAAACAGTGGCTGCAGGACCCTAAAATGGCTATGTTTTGTGTGGTGTTCATGAGCATCTGGAAGAGCTGTGGATACAGTATGGTCATCTTTTTGTCAGGTCTTACTTCCATACCGGACTCCCTGTACGAAGCGGCCAGTCTGGACGGAGCAGGGGGCTTGAAAAAGTTTCTTTACATTACCTGGCCCATGCTCAGGCCAACCACATTTTTCCTTCTTGTAACGGGAATCGTAAATAGTTTTTCCGTGTTTGAACAGATCAATATTATGACTGCAGGCGGACCGCTGAACAAGACAACCACCATTGTACACCAGATTTACCGCAGAGGTTTTCTGGAATTCAAGATGGGCTATGCCAGTGCGCTTTCGGTTATGCTGCTGTTGTTTTCCATACTCATCACTGTACTGGTATTCCGGTTCGGAAGCCGCGGACAGGATGTGGATGTATCATAAGGAGGATAAATATGAAAAAGAAGAAAGTAAACCACATTTTATGGATCATCTTTATGAGTGCACTGACTGTTTTCATGCTGATACCGATTATCATGATGATCACAACGGCAGTCAAGCCCATAGAGGAAATACGTTCCGCGGTGTTTCACCTTTTGCCTCAGAACTTTACCTTGAATAATTTTACGGACGCCATGCGTGCAGGTACCTGGAATATATTTTTCAGGAACTCCCTGTTTATCACCCTGGCTGCCGTTGTGTTTTCTCTTCTGTTTAATTCCATAGCAGGATATGCCTTTGCCAGACTGACGTTCAGGGGATCTAAGGTACTTTTTATGTTTCTTTTGATTGGCCTGATGATGCCGCCCCAGGTGACAATGCTTCCCACGTTTCTCATCATGGCAAAATTCCCCATGATGGGAGGCAACAGTCTGTTCGGAGCCGGCGGAACGGGCATGATCAATACATATGCAGGTCTGGTGATTCCTCTTGTGGCAGGGTCCTTCGGTGTGTTTTTGTGTAAACAGTTTTATGAGAATTTCCCCCGGTCTTTGGATGAGGCGGCGGAAATTGACGGGACGAACAAGTGGCAGACGTATTTCATAATATACCTGCCAAATTCCAAGGCCATACTGGCTACACTGGGACTGTTAAAGGGTGTCTCTGTATGGAATGATTACCTTTGGCCTCTGGTCATGACAAACTCAGAGGATATGAAAACCGTGCAGCTTGCACTCACCATGTTCAAAACAGACGGCTATATCCAGTGGGGGCAGATGATGGCAGCCTCTGTTCTGGTAGTGATGCCTATGATCTTGTTATTCCTCTGTGCACAGAAATATTTTGTACAGGGAATTGTCACTTCAGGACTGAAGTAGGAGGAGAAAAGGATGGGAAAACCAAATATTATATTTTATTTTACAGACCAGCAGAGACACGACACGCTGGGATGCTATGGTCAGAAGCTGGATATTAGCCCTAACCTGGATGCGCTGGCAAAGGAGGGCATTCTTTTTGAGGAGGCCTATACAGCCCAGCCGGTGTGCGGGCCATGCAGGGCGCTTTTTCAGACAGGACAGTATCCCACAGCAATCAACTGTTTTCGCAATGCGCAGCCTCTTCCCCTGCATGTGAAAACATTGGCAGATTACCTGAATGAGGCGGGATATGAGACTGCCTATGTGGGCAAATGGCATCTGGCAAGCGAGAGGAAGGATTACAGCACACCGCCAATTGTGGACTATGAGACAAAGGCGATTCCTCCCGAGAGAAGGGGTGGCTATCGTGGATACTGGAGGGCAGCAGACCTTCTGGAATTTACCTCCCACGGGTATGGCGGGTATGTCTTTGATGAAAATATGCAGAAGTGTGAGTTTGACGGATACAGGGCAGACTGTATCACAGATTTTGCACTGGATTTTTTGGAACAGTATAAGGGAGAAAAGCCGTTTTTTATGACCATTTCCCACATAGAACCACATCACCAGAATGACAGAGGATGCTATGAAGGTCCTGAGGGGTCAAAGGAGAGGTTCAAAGATTTTGAGCTGCCGGGAGATCTGGCGGCACTGCATGGCGATGCCAGAGAGATGTATCCGGATTATCTGGGATGCTGCAGAAGCCTGGACGACAATCTGGGCAGACTTATAGAAAAATTGAAGGAAAAAGGAATTTATAAGGACACTATCATAATTTACAGCTCTGACCATGGTTCCCATTTCCGTACGAGAAACAGAGATGAACATCTGTGCGGAGGGGATGACTACAAAAGGTCATGCCATTCTGCCTGCCTGCATGTGCCCCTGGTGATTGCCGGGCCGGGATTTGAGGGAGGAAAAAGAGTTCGGGAGCTGGTGAGCACTGCGGGTCTTCCAAAGACGATTCTGGCTGCTGCCGGTGTGGATGTGGGGGATGCCATGGCAGGTGAAAATCTGAAGGATATTGCGGACGGAAATCTCCGGAATCATACAGACAGGGTATTTGCTCAGATCAGTGAAAGCAGGGTGGGCCGCTGCATCCACACAAGGGATTGGCTCTACAGCATACATGCTCCGGGACTTGACGGCAACTTGTACCCTTCCAGCGACTATTATGAGGAAGATTTCCTCTATGATTTAAAAAATGACCCATTTGAGTTGACGAATCTGGCAAAAGATGATAAGTATAGAGATATCAGAGCGCAGCTTGCCAAAGAGCTTCAGGAGGAGATGAAAAAAGCCGGAGAAAAGGTTCCGGTCATTGCCCCTTCAAAGTAAAGCTGCCATGAATATCAACCAGAAAGGACAGCAGAAAAATATATGAAAGAATTACTCTATGGGGTAGCATATTACGACGAATATATGCCTTATGACAGACTGGAAAAAGACGTGGAGATGATGAAAAAGGCAGGGATTAATCTGGTAAGGATCGCAGAATCCACCTGGAGTACCTTGGAACCCCAGGACGGTGTATTTGACTTTTACCACATTGACAGAGTTCTGGATGCCATGGAGGAAGCGGGGATTCATGTGATCGTGGGTACGCCGACCTATGCCATTCCGGCATGGATGGAGAAAAAGCATCCGGATGTGATGGCAGTGACCAGACAGGGCCGGGGCATCTACGGGGCCAGACAGATCATGGACATCACAAACCGCCATTACCGGTTCTACAGCGAGCGTGTCATAAGAAAACTGATGGAGCATGTGAAGGACAGAAAATGTATCATAGGCTATCAGATCGACAATGAGACAAAACATTACGGCACCTCAGGAGAGCGGGTACAGGAGGATTTTGTCGAATACTTAAAGAAAAAATTCCAGGGCGATGTGGAGGCCATGAACCGGGAGTTCGGAATGAATTACTGGAGCAATGCCCTTCATTCCTGGGAGGATTTCCCGGATGTGAGGGGGACTATCAACGGCAGCCTGGGCTGTGAGTTTGAGAAATTCCAACGCAGCCTTGTGACGGAATTTCTGTCCTGGCAGGCTGAGATTGTGCGGGAATATAAAAGGGAAGACCAGTTTATCACCCAGAATTTTGATTTTGAATGGAGAAATTATTCCTTTGGCGTACAGCCGGATGTGGACCATTTCCGGGCTGCCAAATGTCTGGATATTGCAGGCTGCGACATCTACCATCCCACCCAGTCAAAGCTGACGGGAAAGGAGATCGCCTTTGGCGGAGATATGACCCGCTCCCTGAAACAGGATAATTACTATGTGCTGGAGACAGAGGCGCAGGGGTTTGCCCAGTGGGTGCCCTATGACGGCCAGCTCAGGCTGCAGGCCTTTTCCCATCTGGCAGGAGGAGCGGAATGCGTGGAATACTGGCACTGGCATTCCATCCATAACTCTTTTGAGACGTATTGGCGGGGGCTGTTAAGCCATGATTTTGCAGAGAATAAGACATATAAAGAAGCGGTTGTCATCGGCAGTGAGATGAAACGTCTGGGAAGCCATCTCATTCATCTGAAGAAGCAGAACAAGGCTGCCATTATGGTGAGCAATGAGGCACTGACAGGGCTGAAATGGTTCCCCATCGGAGGAGGCACAGAGATATCCTACAACGATGTGGTACGCTGGATCTATGACGCTCTGTATGAGATGAATGTGGAGTGTGATTTTGTATCACCTGAGGCGGAAAACCTGGATGATTATAAGATGCTGATCCTTCCGGCGCTCTACTGTGTGCCCGAAGAGACACTGCTTAGAATTCGCTCCTTTACGGAAAAGGGCGGCTGCCTGGTAGGTACCTTCAAGACGGGATATACCAATGAAAATGTGAAGGTATATCACGATTCACAGCCCCATATTCTGTCAGAATGCTTTGGAATTATGTATAACCAGTTCACATATCCGGAGGAGACTGCCAAGACGTATCTGGAAGGCAGGCTCTGCGGCAGAGAGGATAAAGAGAAAGTAAAAGTATTTCTGGAATGCATTCAGCCAAAAGGAGCAGAGACGATTCTTGGGTATGTGCATGATAACTGGGGACAGTATGCAGCAGTGACTGAGAATACTTTTGGCAAAGGAAAAGCGGTGTACTTGGGATGTATGTTCAGTTCAGAACTGCTGAAAAAACTCATGGGAGAGCTCCTGAAGGAATGTGAGATCCGGCCGAACCCCGGTTCCTGTGGATTCCCGGTGATTGTCAGAGGCGGACGAAACCAGATGGGAAAACAGATATATTATTTCCTCAATTATTCCGGCGAAGAACAGAAGGCTGTGTGCCCGGAAGGTACATGGACAGAACTGTTTTCCGGTGAAACAAAGAAGGCAGGAGATCAGTTGATGCTGCAGAAATGGAATCTGCTGATTCTGGAAGAGCAGTAAAAAGCCTTTCGGACGGGATGGTCAGAGGACTGCTGCGCTGTTATGGTTCAGCGCGGCAGCCCTTTTTTGTTGTACCGGTGGAAAAACGGCCGGAACAGGCATCCAGGCTCATTTTCCGACCTGGTATCGGCAGTATTTTCTGCACCCCAGTACACAGCCTGAGACCAGGATACATCCCGAAAAGAGATACCCGAACAAGCGGTAGAGAACGGGTGTGGATGTGAGCTCGTGGAGAGGCAGGAAAAAGGGCAGGCAGTTAAACAGCAGACGAAGCAGCATGATCACTTTCGAAGCTCTCATACCTAGAAGAAAGACAGAGTAAATGGCTGCAGGGAGCAGGTAAGCAGCGGCTGACCACAGCAGGGCAGAAAAGGTGCTTTTCTTTACAGAGGAGATAAACAGGGTGATAGCCGCGGTCACTAGAACCGATAAAAGCCCTGCCAGCAGATAGAGAAGCAGTACAATCCCTGTCGGTTTATGAGAATCGGTATTCCACAAGACGCTTCCTGTTATCAGGTCAGGAAAAGAAAGGCCGGCACTGACAAAAAGTCCTTCCGTGCCATAAAAACACAGGAAAGCACCGACAAGAAAAAGCGTTAAAAGCACATATATCCCGGCAGCCCATGTAAAGGCGGCCAGTATCTTGGCGGCTGCGGTCTTACCTTTTCCATTCTGTGTAGTCAGCAGGATTCCTGCGGTCTGCCCGGCATATTCCTCAGAGAAAACAGGAGCACAGGCAATGATCACAAGGGCAGAGACGATCCAGAGCAGCATCATGTGCATTTCACGGAATGTGTCATCCCATCCCCCCATGTATCCGTACTCATATTCCCCGTTCATCATCTCTGTGGTGTACTTGTTTTCTGATGCGGCAAGGGCAGTGGGAGTGCCTTCGTTGGATCTGATATTGGAAAGATTGTAGGTTACAAAGCGGCTGGTGGAATTATCATAATAGCCAGGTGTGGTATCCCCTGTTTCCGACATTTCCAGTTCATCCTCATTGATGTGCCAGCCGAATTCATCTACGATAGCCTGGGCTTTTTCACGGGTCATGGGACCTGCGAAGCGACGGGCAGTTTCCCTGTTATATTGAATGGCGTCGGTTCTTCTCAGACAGGTCCCGTCCACATAAGCGCTTTCTGAACCAAGTGCGGACATCTGAAAATAAGCGGCCAGGAATAAAAAGCCCAGCAGCACTCCTGTGAAGAGTATTTTTCTTGAACATATTTTATAGAATTCATTTCGGAACAGCATTTCAAAGTACCTCCCTGTTATCTGTTGCGTAGAGATAGGCGTCCTCCAGATCCGGCACAACTGCCAGGGCGCCGGCAAATGGGCATTCTTTTGAGAGTACGCGCATTCTAAGCTCATTTCCTTCGGTCTTTACATTGCATACAGTGAACTGTTTCTGGCATATTTCTGCCTTTGCAGGCGTGGTGACAAACTCCCATACATGGCCGGAAGCTGCCTGTATGAGGGCGTCCGGCGTGCTGTTTTCCATGATTTTTCCCCGGCGCATGATCAGTATCCGGTCAGCGGTATTTGCCACGTCAGATACGATATGGGTGGACAGAAGCACAATTCGGTCATGCCCCAGAGAACTAATGATATTGCGGAATCGGATGCGCTCTTTTGGGTCAAGGCCTGCAGTGGGTTCATCCAGAAGCAGGATTTTTGGATCATTTAACAGGGCCTGTGCGATGCCGAGTCTTCGTATCATACCACCGGAGAGATGTTTGATCTTCTGTTTTTCCTCTCCCAGCAGGCCGGTAAGCTCCAGCATTTCCTTGTATTTTACAAGGGCCTTGTCCCTGGGAAGCGCTTTTAGGGAGGCGAGATAGAGAAGGTAGCGCTTCACTGTGAAGTCGGGATAATAGCCGAAATCCTGCGGCAGGTAGCCAAGCAGGGTACGGTATCCGGCACCCATTTTCCGTATGGATATGCCATCCAGCGTCACATCTCCCCGGTCGGGCATGAGAATGCCGCAGAGTATGCGCAGCAGTGTGGTTTTGCCTGCACCGTTTTCGCCCAGAAGTCCGTATACTCCGTTTTTCAGTGTAAAGGTGATGTCATCGGCAGCGGTTTTTTCTTTGTAATGTTTTGATATATTTTGTATTTTTAGTTCCAGCAAAGTTCTTTACCTCCTGTGTTTAAGCTGTGGAACAGTCTGTGAAGTTCAAAGGCAAGAAGCAGGATTCCCGCTGCCAGTACTATGGCCCATACAGGCAGATAAACATCCAGATAGGCTCTGGGAAAGGCAGTGGGGAACAGGGAAAACAGGCACAGCAGCAGAAATGTCCCCGACAAAATGGCTTTCTGTGAGGCGAACCGCCTTGTGGTCAGCAGAAAAAAATAACAGATATTGGACAAAACAAAAGGGACGAGCAGGTACAGACAGAGAGCAAAAATCCCGTATTTTGTTTTTCCCTGTACACTAAAAAAGAGCAGTGTAAGAATGCACAGGTTAAGTCCTGCAGACAAAAGAAGCTTTACCGACCAGATCTGTCCAAGGTTGAAGCAGCAGCTCTGTTCCAGCTCCGCCATATGCCTGGAGCGGCTTTTGGAAAGCTCCAGAACAGCAGCCAGTCCCAGGCCGGAGGAGATGGCACAGGCGGAGGGAAGTATACTCGCGCTGTCCTTGATAAGGGTATCAAAACAGGCTGTAAAGAGTACGACGGCAAGCAGGAAGAAAGCCTGTATCACCCAGTATTCCAATGAGATATAATGCATCTGGTCCAGCAGCATCTCCGGAAATGAGACTGGTACGGGCAGGCTTTTATGAGAAATTTCTCTGTGAATCTTTTGCAGAGATGCCTCTTTTCTGGCTTCGTCTATGGGTGGAAATGGTATCTTTATCTTGTTATCAGCCATAGAAATCCTCCTTTCTCAAAGTGCGTTTTAGTTTGTCCATGCCCTGTTTCATGCGGGATTTCACAGTGGACGAATTGGTGCCGGTGATCAGGGCGATTTCCCGGTGTTTCAGACCGTAGAGACTGTGAAGAACAATGACTTCCCGTTGGATTTTGGGAAGCTTCATAAGCGCGTGAACTAACTGCCGGGAGTTTTCTTCCCGGATCACTTCCTCCAGAAGATCGGTCCGGGACCGGGATGTGTCCGCTGTACCGGCAGTCTGTGTTTCCGGGCAGGCCTCCTCCCAAGGAAGATAGGAGAGGCGGCTGTGCGCCGCAGTCTCTCTGCCGAAGTAGTCATAACAGACATTTCTGGCTATGGTCAGCAGGTAGCCTTTCAGGTTTTTGCAGCGGCAGATGTCCACATATCGGATAAAACGAAGAAACGTCTCCTGCGCCAGATCATAAGAGCTGTCGGGATCGCCGGTCTGGTAACAGCAGAAGCGGTAAATGTCATCATAATACTTTTCTGCCAGCAGATTCAGGTATTCTTTATTGCCTTTTTTTATTTCTTTTATGGCTTTTCTGTCATCCATAGGCGCCTCCCTTTCTGTCTTCCATTATATATAACCGGAGGAGGAAGAAAAAGGTTTTATTTTTTTAAAGAAAATTCTCAGTTTACAGGGAGTTGGGTTTCTGACACACTGTACCGGAAGGAAACAGGGGGAAATGGCAGTGATAAAAGAAGATTTATTGTAACCGCTCAGTCAGGTCTGCGCATTTACTGCGCTGACCGTGCATAAGAGTAGTGGCAGCAGGCATTCGTGCCATCGAAAAGCGATTTTTAATAAATATTTTGCTAATCGTATTTCTGATGTATACCTAAAAATAATGTATGGATAGCATTACATAATCCATCCCTTACTTTATCGGGATTTGAAAATGCGTATCTTAGCTGTAAAGTTGTGTATCCATGAAGCGTACCCATCAGCATATTCAAAATATCTGTTGTGTTTTCTTCTTTAAATGGGCAGGAGCGAATAAGGGTTGATAAAAGTAAGATATAATTATGAAAGATGGAGCTTGTTTCTTCTGTACCGTGCCATGAAATCCATTGAATCGTTTCATAAACTCCGGGATGCTCAATCATATAATCGAGATATGCAGCAGCAACCTTTTGAATTGCTGTCTCTCCAATGCTGCCAATGGCTGCCTGAGTCATCCTATCATTCATACACCTCATGCCCTGATGAGCTACTTCTAAAAGGAGATGATCCAGACTTTCTATGTGATTATACAAAGACGGGGTACGAATATTCAATTTTTCCGCAACTGATTTTAGAGAAACATTATTTAATCCTTTTTCATCTGCCAGGTCAGATGCAGCTCTTATTACTGCTTCCTTGGTTGTTTTCATGTTATGCACCTCATTCAAAATAAGTATAGACATAATTTTAACTAATTAAATTAGTATCGTCAATAATTCTATTAGAAAAATGTGTATATATATTGACATTTCTACAAATTCAATATAATATACTAATATAATTAGTTAAAACACTATTTTAATTAGTGGAGCAAGAGGTGAAGATATGTGTACGAGATTTGTTTTTAATGGTGTAGACACAATTACAGGTTTCAATTTCGATATTGACCTTTCTGTGTGGACGCATACTGTAGTGACTGAAAAAAATAGATTTTATATTGGCATAAAAATGCCGGATAACAAATACCATTCTTTTCACGGAGTGAATAAAAACGGGAATGTCGGGACGCTGCTTTACGTTCATGGAAACGAAAATGCGGCATACAGAAAGGATGAAAACTGCTATACAATATCTGCGTTGACAGAAAATTTCATCAAAGGAGAGGTTTCTTTTGAGGAAGCCCTGAACATAGTACAAGAGCGGGAAATCATTTATGCTCCGGATGCTTCTATGCAGGCTATGCTCTCCGATAAAAACGGACGTGTACTGATCATTGAACCAGGTATCGGTTATAAATACGAACAGAAGGAATTTTCGCTGATTACAAATTATTCCGTACTGAGTCCGGAAACTACAAAGCCATATATTGTTTCGGGCGATACAAGATATGAAGCTGCTAAAGAATTACTGGAAGCATATGATAAAAAATTTTCGGTTTCTGACGCATGCAAAGTATTAAAATCGGTATGTCAAAAGGGGCTTTGGGCAACAAGGGTTTCATTTGTATATTCTGCGTTTCAAAATAAAGTTTATTATGTATTGAATAATGATTTTGATAACATATCGGAGTTTCAATTGTAGTACAGATTTTGCCGTTTACATACAGAGCCATGTATTCCTTGTTTATCATCAGGCTGTATGATATGATTATATTTGTTACAGCTATCTGAATATATGAAATATAAGGTAATTATAATGAAAAAACGAACAATAAAAAAAATCTATTTACTCTGTTTATGCATTTTTTGTGTGACTGCATTTTCTGCTTGTGCAGGAGAAAAGGATGCATTAATATCTGCGGGCGGGGAAGGCCAGAAAAAGATATATGATGATATTGCAGTCGGAAACATTCGCTGTGTTAATATAAGCGGCAATGCCAGATCCATTGTTATAAAACAGAGTGACAGTAACCGCTTTGAATTTATTAACGCGGATTTAGATACCGATAATAAGTATGAAATCAGTTGTGAAGAAAAGGATAACAGCCTTAATGTTTGTGTGATGATGGATAACGCGGATTCGAGTAACAATATCCTGGGTTCTATTGTTATTTGTATACCCTCAAAAGAATTAGAAAAAATCGAAACTACCGGTGAATTTAATCAGATTCATCTCAATACCTTGAATTCAGACGTATGGATTCAGGCAAACAGGGATTCCGCAGTAGTGCTTGATTTAATGGCTGATCAACTGGATCACAATATTATGCTGGATGGTTTGGAGTCAAATACATTTCGGAATGTTTCTGTTTATTTCGACAAATTACCTGATAATATCAAGATGGAGTTTAACACGATTCCAAACAGCGCGGTTAATGTTCCGGAGGATCTGTTCAAAGAGAAGAAACTGGAACGCGGTTCGGGAGAACCTATGATAAGTATTAATAACGCAGATGCCATAGATTTTTATATCGAGTAAAGTCATATTTATCCCGGCTGTCTCACTGCTGTCATTTATATACAACCAATTTACAACCAATCTTCCGGAAATTCTCTTGCATTTCCCGGATAAAGTGCTATAATATTCCATATGGAAGCATAGCTCAGCTGGGATGAGCGTTCGCCTCACACGCGAAAGGTCAGGAGTTCGAGCCTCCTTGCTTCCATTCTTTTTTTGGGGATATAGCTCAGCTGGGAGAGCGATACGTTCGCAACGTATAGGTCACGGGTTCGAATCCCGCTATCTCCATGTATTTCATTTATCACATCCCATAAAAGAGCAGGAAACGGCTGCTTTTCATAAAAACTTTAGTATTTTCATACAAATATCACCAACCCTTCACATTTTTTCCAAATAATGGTCATAATTACCATGTATACTCTTATTATAAAAAGAGTAAAGGAGGCTTCATACATGATAGGAACTTTAATGAATCATGGCTGCACCTGTGTTCTCAAAGAGAAAGGCGGCAGTAAAAAGATACCCGTTCATCCGGAACAATATGTGTATGTGCAGGTCTCCAATGCGTGGATACCTGCCATACTGAAATATTCCGGTGAACGGCAGAACTGGTATTTTGAATACCTGCCCAAGCTGCCGGTAAACGGCTGCAGGGTTATGACAAAATAAAACAAAATACATGAGGATAACCGGGAGGCTGACAAGGCATCCCTCAATAAAGAAGTATTGTTCCGGCAGGCGGCATAGTCAATTTCGGCTATGCCGTTTTGCCGTTTGTTTTGCTGACAGCTTGACTTTGTACGGTAAATGCAGGAGGATTTTCGGAGGATTGATTTGTATGTTGCAGTTTTTTATAGTATAATTTTAGTTATAGAACTGAACAGCAGCATATTTGTAAAATCGGAAGCGGGGTTATTGGCAATGAATGATAAGGAATTGGAATTTTCTGTATTCTGCATCGAGAGTGTAGCTGAAAGGCTTGGATGCAAAGGAGAAAGAGTATATGAGCTTCTGACAGAAAAAAGCAGTATTTTAAAAGAATATATTATTCCTAATTATGAAGTTCTGCATACGCTGGGTAAAGAATATATAGTGGATGATATTATCGCTTATATGCAGCAGGAAGGGGTGGTGGGATGATTTTATATCATGGTTCTTTTACAGAGGTGAGAAAACCGGATATCTCCTATTCAAGAGACACACTTGATTTCGGAAAAGGATTTTATGTTACACCCATATATGAACAGGCGAAAAAATGGTCTCTGCGTTTTAAACGGAAAAAAGGGAAAAGTGTGATCTCTTGGTATGAATTGGATGAAAAGAAACTGCGTCATGAGGCCAGGATAAAAGAATTTTCCAGCTATTCAGAGGAATGGCTGGATTATATTATTACTTGCAGAGGAGGCATGAACACAGGGCAGTATGATATTATTATCGGAGGAGTTGCAAATGATAAGGTATTTGATACAATTGAGCTGTTTTTTGACGGGTTAATAGATAAAAATATGGCAATCCAGCGGTTAAAGTATGAGAAACCTAATTTGCAATATTGCATCTGTTCACAGGAAATATTGGATAAATACTTGATTTATCAGAAAAGTGAGGTGTTATGATGCAGGCAAACCGTATATTACTCCAGCGTAAATATTCCAGAATCATTGAAATGTTTGCCCGGTCTGCCAACATCCCATTGGAACAGGCACTGGATTTTTTTTATCATTCGGAATTGTATCAGGAGATGAGTGAAGGGATATCTGATATGCACTGCCGCAGTGATCATTATCTTGTGGAAGAGATGGAAACTGAATGGAAGGAACAATAAGCAGATACAAAAAAGCTGGTGCACACCTTGAAAAAGTGCGCCGTTTTTTTCGTTCTGTTTTAAAATAATCGAGGCCCTGTCTTAAAAACAGGTGGCCCATAGAGCCTGAAAGGAAAGATATATGTATAAACTGTTGTTTGTGGATGATGATAAAGCTCTCCTGAAAATGCTGGAGAATTATTTCCGCTTAAGGGGATACCGCATTTTGCTGGCTGAGGACGGTCTGGAGGCATTGAAGAGGATTGAAGATACCCCGGACCTGATTTTGCTGGACATCAATATGCCCCGCATGGATGGAATGGAGCTGTGTGTGAAAATCAGGGAATTTGTCTCATGTCCCATTCTGTTTCTCACAGCCAGAGTGGAGGAGCAGGACCGGGTGAACGGCCTGCTTTCGGGGGGTGATGATTATATTGTCAAGCCATTCAGCCTGAAAGAACTGGAAGCCAGGATCGGGGCGCATATAAAGAGAGAAGAGCGAAACAGGAAAAGGCCGCAGCTTCGATACCGGGAGGGCCTGCTTTTAGACTACAGCGCCAGAAAAGTCCTCTATGATGAACATGAACTGGAGCTTACAAAGCTGGAGTACGACATTGTGGAATTCCTTTCCAAGAATCCGGGCCAGGTGTTTGACAAGGAGAGGATTTACGAAAAAGTCTGCGGTTATGATGCGGAGGGCGACAGCAGGGTGATCACAGAGCTGATTCGGAGAATACGCAGAAAAATAGGGGAGTACACCGGTACAGAATATATTGAGACCGTGTGGGGAAGTGGATACCGATGGAAAAAATAAGAAATCTTTCGCTCAGAAAAACTATCGTGCTCTATATGTCCGCTGCAATTGTCATCTCCTTTTTCTTGTCTGCGGGAATCGTCAGGATGGCGGAACAGACGCAGAAGCAGATCTGGGCCGGCTATATGGACGGGGACAAAGTATCGGATTATGAGGAGAAGACAGGATACATCGCTGAGATCACAAGGCCTGCGCAGAATGATATGCTGCACAGGGACCATGTCATAACGGAAATCTGCGATGCAGTGGAGACCTGGACCATGCTTGTCATTCCCATGATCGGCAGTGTGATCGCGGTATTCTGCTTCTATCGTGACAAGATAAAAGAACCGCTTCAGATACTGACAGAAGGCTCCAGGAAAATACAGGAGAATAACCTGGATTTTCCTGTGGATTACAGGAAGAAGGATGAGATGGGCAGCCTGTGCCGGGAATTTGACCGTATGCGCGCCCAGCTTAGGGAAAACAACCAAAAACTCTGGTCCGCAGTGGAACAGGAGCGGACGCTGAAGGCAGTCATTGCCCATGATATCCGTTCCCCTCTTGCGGTGCTGCGGGGATACCAGGAAACACTTATAGAGTTTCTGCCCACAGAGCAGTTAAGCCGGCAGGATATGGAGGAAATGCTGACGGAAGGAATGCAGCAGATCGACAGAATGAATGCCTTTGTGGAACAGATGAGACAGCTCTCCGGTATTGAGGAGAGGGAGATGCATGCAGAGAAAATAGAGACTGCTGTTCTGCTTCGGTATATGGAACAGGCAGCAAAGGCCTTGGCAGACCGGGAACCGTGCCATACGGTCATAAAAGCGGAGGGGATGCCGGACCACTTTTGGGGGGATTCTTCTATCATCTGCGAGGTGTTCGACAATCTGCTGGGGAATGCCGTGCGGTATGCCCGCCATATAGTTGTGATCACCATGGAAGTGAAGGACCATATGCTGTTTATCTCCATGGGGGATGACGGGGAAGGGTTCCACGCCGAAGCGGAAGCAATCACGAAACCCTTCTATCACGATAATCTGGCAGATGACCTGAAACACTTTGGCCTTGGCATGTATCTGAGCAAATTATACTGCGAGAAGCATGGAGGAAAACTGCTTCTGGGCAGCGCCGATCTGGGCGGGGCCTATGTAAAAGCAGGATTTTGCATAGAAGAATCCCGGACGGATACAGCCCTATAACTGCAGCCGTTCAGACAGGCTGAGTGCTTATTCATAACCGGAAGCTATGGAAAAACATACGTTATAAGTATTTGCGTCATGTGCAGCAATGATATAAAATAGATACAATAAGCAGAAGAAGGGAGCGTACAAAATGATTTATAAAAATTTTCAGGATATGGAATTATCTGCGCTTGGAATGGGAGCCATGCGTCTTCCGGTCATTGACGGAGAGGATTCCAGGATTGATGAACCGGCAGCCGCTGAGATGGTGGCATACGCCATGGAACACGGCATCAATTATTATGACACCGCCTGGGGGTATCATGAGGGAAATTCAGAAACCGTTATGGGCAGGATTTTAAATCAATACCCACGCAGTACCTATTATCTGGCTACAAAATTCCCGGGGTATGACCTTTCCAATATGGATAAAGCGGAAGAGATATTTGAAAAACAGTTGGAAAAATGCCAGGTGGACTACTTTGATTTTTACCTGTTCCACAACGTGTGCGAGATGAACATTGACGCGTATCTGGATGAGAAATACGGTATTTTCGACTATCTGATGAAGCAGAAGGAAAAGGGAAGAATCCGTCACCTGGGCTTTTCCGCTCATGGAAGTTATGACGTTATGAAGCGTTTTTTAGATGCATACGGAGAGCATATGGAGTTCTGCCAGATTCAGTTAAATTATCTTGACTGGTCTTTTCAGAATGCAAAAGACAAAGTGGAGCTGTTAAATGCCCATCATATTCCGGTATGGGTAATGGAGCCTCTGCGCGGAGGACGCCTTGCCTCCCTGTCCGCCGAAGACAGTGACAGGTTAAAGGCGCTGCGTCCGGATGAGGATGTTCCGGCATGGGCTTTCCGGTTCCTGCAGGGAATCCCGGAAGTGAAGATGATCCTGTCCGGCATGTCTGATTTTGCGCAGATGCAGGATAATATACATACCTTTGAGACGGATAAGCCTCTGGATGAACAGGAGAAAAAAGTTCTGTTTGAGATCGCTGACAGCATGGTAAAGCACATTGCTCTGCCCTGCACGGCATGCCGTTACTGCACCAGCCATTGTCCTCAGGAGCTGGACATTCCCATGCTTCTGGAGCTGTATAATGAGCACTGCTTTACAGGCGGCGGCTTTCTGGCGCCTATGGCTCTGCAGGCGGTACCAAAGGAGAAGCAGCCCGGTGCATGTATCGGATGTAAAAGCTGTGAGGCAGTCTGTCCGCAGCAGATCAAGATTTCAGAGGCCATGGCTGATTTTGCAGAGAAGCTGAACGGCTGATCATCGGAGGCTGAATCAATGAGTTATCTGCTGTTTCCTCTGGTGGTTTATATCCCGGTGGGGACATACCTCTATTTCTTTTTCAGGCGTTTCCTTGGGCTTTTTGGACTGGGAAAGCAGAAAAAGGCGGTGCGGATTTTGTCTCTGCTCATAACACTTGCCTGTGTGGCCCAGGGGTGGATGTTGTATGGGCTGGGAGCTGTGATCATCCTACATTTTTTTGTGCTCAGTATTTTGATGGATGGCATTTACTTTATCTGCAGAGGAAAGTTCCGAAAGGAAAAAGCCCGTAAGATATGGGGGTTCCTCCACGCAAGCGGTGCGATTCCTCTTTTGGTGATCTGTTTGATCGCAGGATACGGTTATTTTAATATAAATGATATCAGAAGGACCGAATACCGGATTGAGACAGAAAAACAACTGAGCCGGGATTTGAAAATTCTCCAGATTTCGGATCTTCACATGGGTACCACCATGGATATAGGGAAATTAAAGGACTGCTGTGATAAGATGCAGAGGGAAAAGCCGGATCTGATCGCCCTGACCGGGGATATATTTGATGAAAATACATCCAGGCAGGAGATGAAAGCCGCGGCAAAAGTTCTGGGTGATATTGGGGCTGAATATGGCACGTATTATGTGTTCGGAAACCATGACTATAATGCGTATACCGGCACCCCGGCCTATTCACCGGAGGAGCTTTGCAGTACACTGGAAAGCAGCGGCATCGTTGTACTAAAGGACCGGGTTTATACCGTAAACGATGAGCTGACTGTCATCGGAAGAACAGATACCTCCGTCGGGAGCATGGTCTCTCCAAAGGGAAGAACCGGGATAGAGGAGCTGTGCAGGGAGGCAGACAGCGATGCTTTTGTGCTTCTTCTGGACCATCAGCCCACAGAACTTCCGGAAAATGCAGAGGCGGGTGTGGACCTTCAGCTTTCCGGCCATACCCATGCGGGACAGATCTGGCCTACCGGGCAGGTGGGAGAGCTGACCGGGTTTACAGAGCTGAATTATGGGTGGAAAGAAATCGGCGGACTTCAGGTGATCGTGAGTTCCGGTATAGGCGGCTGGGGATATCCCATACGCACAGGAGGACATTCAGAATATGTGGTGGTGACCGTGTCAGCAGAAAAAAATGCTCACACGGCCCGTGTGTTTGCTCCGTAAAAGAGCTGTCATGTTTGACAGTTCTTTTTTTGTTGTCTTTTTGTTGTGATTTCTGTTTTACAATAAGATCAAGACAGGAGGAAAACAATATGAAGGTAATAATTAAAAGAGAGCTTAAAAATTATTTCAAAAATCCCATCTATTATGTGGGTATTCTGCTGATATTCTTTGAGGTTTTTCAGATCATGCAGCCTTATCTGAAGCTGCATTACTGGGAAAGTGATGCACAGGTGGAGGCGGCAAAATTAGAGCATATCCATGACGCGGATGTGATGGATGGATATTTTCCTTCCACAGAAAAAGAACAGATTGAGATCGCCATGCCGGATATCTGCAGAGATCTCAATGAGGATTCGGGAATCAGCAAAGAGGAAACGGATCAGATGACAAAAATGTTTCTGGAAGAGGGGTACAGCCAGGACGAAATCCTGAATTACCTGATTGAACATTATGATTATCCCAATGCCGATTATTATTTCCAGGAGGCAGAGCTCAGACAGGGGACTGCAGAGGAAGTCAACGCGTATATGGATGAAAAATTCAGCCAGATGCGGTATTCAGAATATTTTGCCAGGAAATACACTGATTTTGCGGGGCTTTTCTTCGTGTTTTTTTCATCCATACTGATGGCATTTTTATTCCTTCAGGATACCAGGAAGAATACTTATGAATTGCTTCACACAAAGCCTGTTTCCGCATGGCAGTATGTGACCGGGAAAATAGCGGGCGGTTTTACAGCACTTTTGCTGCCGCTTGCGGTTATGACCGCGGTATTTACTTTTCTGTGTATGCACAGAGGAAGGGAACAGGGGTTTCCCGTGGCTGTATGGGATGTATTCGCGGCGGCTGCGGTGTATGTCCTGCCAAATCTTCTTATGGTTATCTGTGTGTATGCTCTGACAGCCTTCCTTTTTAAGAATCCGCTGCCGGCAACACCGCTTCTGATTCTGTATATGGTTTATTCCAATATGGGAAGTATCGGGCCGGATGGAAATTACGGCTATTTCGGAAGGCCTCTGGCTATTATAGTCCGCTTTCCGGGACTGTTTTTGGATACCACGCCGCCTCCGCTGGCTCTAATGAATCAGACTGCGCTTCTCATTGCAGCAGCGGTGATCATATGGGTCTGCGTGAGAACATGGAAGAAGAGGAGGGTATTTGGATGAAGGAAATAAAAATAAGCCTGCCGCCGTATAAAATAATCTGTGCCCTGTTTTTTATCCTCATTCTGGCGATTGTGAGGGGGATTTCAAGCGTAAAAGAAATCGGGCCGACCATTGATTCTTATATTACACTGCTGACGCTTGTCCTGTGTGCGGATACCTGCTATCAGGAGATTCCGGGAGGCGGATGGGAAATACTTGCCATAAAGCCGGGAAAACAGCAGAGGCTGACCATTCTCAAACGCTTTGCTGTTCAGTATGTTTTTTTGATCTGTACGGCAGCAGCAGGATACGGATTATTTTATCTTATACAGCAGCCATATATGCGGGAGAATGAACTTTATCATTTTGCAACAGCAATGGCGGCAACAGCGGCGAGTATCGTCTTGTTCGGAGCACTTCCGGTGCTTATTTCCAAAATAACCGGGAGCCTTTGGGGGGGCATTGGCGCAGCAGCAGCACTCTGGTTTTTTCTTATATCGAGCGGAGCTTTAAAACTGCCCCTTTTTCTTCAAATCTTTGCATTTGGAGGGACGGAAATGGGGGATGGGGACTTACGGTGGATTTACGGGAAGGTTACCGCACTGGTCCTGGGAGCTGTCTGCATTGGAGCAGTCGGAAATTTCGGCAGACATTTGGGTAAGAAGAGAATGAAAGGAAAAAGGTGATAATATGTCAGTTAGATTAGAAAATGTAACCGTTGCGTTTCAAAAGAATGTGAAGGCACTGGATGATGTTTCGTTTACAATTCCCTCCGGCGTATACGGGCTTCTGGGTGAAAACGGAGCGGGAAAAACAACACTCATGCGGGTGCTGGCAACACTGTTAAAACCCTCATCCGGGGATGTATTAATGAATCATTTGGTGTATCGGGAGAACAATTATCCTTCCATACAGAAGAAAATCGGGTATCTGCCCCAGGAGCTTTCCCTGTATCCGAATCTAACGGTACGGGAATGCCTGGAATATCTGGGAGGACTGTCCGGTATACCAAAAGATGAGTGTAAAAAAAGGCTTGATTATTATCTGGAAAAGACAAGTCTGGAGGAGCACCAGAAGAAGAAAATGAAACAGTTGTCCGGCGGAATGAAGCGGAGAGTCGGCCTAATCCAGGCGCTTTTAAATGAACCGGAGTTTCTCATTGTGGATGAGCCTACGACCGGTCTTGACCCGGAGGAGAGAATCCGTATCAGAAATCTTCTGGTGGAGTTTGCCGTGGGGAGAACCGTCTTGTTTTCCACTCATGTGGTGGAGGATCTGGCGGCCACCTGCAGCCAGCTGACTGTGCTCAAAAAAGGAAAAATGCTTTACAGCGGTTCCGTGAAAGAGCTGTTAAAAAGGGCAGAGGGACATACCTGGATCTGCAGAATGGAGGAGGAGGCGCAGGTGCGCTCTTTGGAACAGAAATACCGTGTTTCATCCAAACAGATTCAGGAGGACGGGATGACGGTCCGGGTGATCAGTCCGGAAAAGCCGGATGTTCCCTGCAGCCCGGCAAAGGTGACGCTGGAGGATGCGTATATCTATGTGTCAAATTTTCAGTAACTAATAAAAGAGGCTCCGGCCGCGGTTCTGTAAATACCGCGGCCGGAGCATTTTGTATGATATGAGACATTTGTATCAGCGGAAGTTATTCCCTGCAGGAGAGGGAGCATTGCTTTCCTGGCTGTTCTGTGTATCTGTGCTGCTTCCGAGTGTGATGGAGACCGTCTTTTCTTCATAGCTGTTGTTCTGGCCGGGAACCTGCAGAGTTACCTCCACGGTCTCGCCTGCCTTATAATACTGGAGCAGATTCTGAAGCTGGCTGATCGCAGTGACGGATTCGCCGTCAAATTTAGTCAGGACGCTGCCCGGGGTGATGCCTGCTTTCTCTGCTGCGCTGCCTTGGGTGACGTCTGAGATATATACGCCTTTGGGAAGGCCGTAGATTTCTTCTGCCTCACTTGTGACATCGGCACCTTTGATTCCGAGACTGCCCTGTTCGCCTTCCGCAACTTTTTCGCGTGTTGTTTTGTTCATAAGGTTTTCAATGATATCTGATGCCCTTGACATTGGAATGGCATATCCCATGCCTTCCACCTCTGTGGAAGCCAGTTTGGCGGAGTTGATGCCAATGACCTCGCCGTTCATATTGAGAAGCGCGCCGCCGCTGTTTCCCGGGTTGATGGCAGCGTCTGTCTGGATGTAAGTGGCAGCGTTAGAATCATCGGTACCTGCTTCTGAGGAAGAGCCGGAGAGTGCACGGTTCACAGCGCTTGCAATGCCTGTTGTGACGGACTGTCCGTAGCCAAGGGCATTGCCGATGGCAACAACCTGCTCGCCCACCTTCAGGGAGTCGGAATCGCCGATATTGGCAACCGCGATGGCGGACATGGTTTCGTCGGAAATGCTGTCCAGCGGAACGGCGATAACGGCCAGATCGTTGTCCGCATCAGTGCCTTTCACTTTTGCTTCCAGTACATTATTGTCAATAAAACATGCGGAGAGGGTGTCTGCATTTTCCACAACGTGATTGTTGGTTACAATCAGAAGTTCCGTGTCATTTTTCCCAATGATGATACCGGAACCCTGGCTTTCCGTCTCCTGAGTCTGGGGATAACCGCCGTATCCGAACTGGCTGAAATAATTCTGCACCTCCTGTACGGATTTATTGGTTATAGATACAATGGAGGGCATGGCTGCCGCTGCAATATCGGAAACATCCAGGCTTCCCGTATTGCTGCCGGAACCGCCGGAAACTGCTGTGGTCTTCAGAAGGCCGGCTTTTGTATCACTTGTGCTGCCAGCAGATGCGCTCGCGGCTGCGGCAGGTGAATTGGCAGCGTAAATATGATTGACTGCCTGGAAAGAACCGGCTGCCACAGAACCGAACAGAACAGCACTCAGAGTCAGGGAGCCAATGCGTTTTGCCAGAGTTTTCTTTTTGTTCCGGTTTCGTTTGGAAGGCTTTTTATCCGGATTCGGAGAAGATGCCGGGCCTTCGGAAAAGATTGGGTAATGGGACAGTTCGCTGTTGTTATCTGAATTAAAATCGTAGTAGTTTGACATAAGAATTCCTCCTCAACTTTTTATTTATTTTTTATTTTTTGTGTTTGTTATTGTATTTGGTATCTCTTTGTTTATGTCTATAGCATATCGGATAATTGTGGCGAAATTGTCGTGATTCTGTGATAAAATTGAGGAGGAAGTGTGTAAATTTGGTGAACTGTTCTTTGGGGATGGAATCAATAGGCATTAAAGTAACCGTTTTGTTTTGTTCTTTGCAGCATGAATTTGAAAAAGATACATCCTGCGAATCCCCAGGTTATATTTATAAGGATGTACAAAATGTTGAGTCGGAAGGAAAAACTTCTGCTTACCACATATAATTTAGATATGTCTATCCCTAAGGTATAGGGTATTAAAATTTTCACCAACAGGCTTTCACCGGAATACAGGGCATTTATACAGAATAAAACCAGAGTGAACAGTGTGCTGACAGAGCCCAGAGTTTTAAATTTTAATATCAGTCCGCAGAATAACAGACTGAAACCGAACATACCCCATAATCCCGGAAGGTAAATACATAATATAACAAGATAGTCTATAATAAATGAGAGGGAAATGATACCAAGCAGCCCGGATACAGCAAAGACAATCAGTTGAGAACCGATACACAGCACCAGGCCGGACAGCATCCTGGCAAAGAGCAGCCATATAATGTCCAGTTTTGAGAGCAGTTTACTCTCAAAAATACCGGACATAAGATCTCCGCTGATATTACTCATATTAGATGAAATCAAAGAAGAGCCAAAATTCCAGAAAAGGTATGTGATCATAGAAAAAGTTATGGCATATGCGGCATCAGAGCCATTTACAGGTTGATTCGATTTTGCGGCTGTCATACCGGCAAAAAGGATCAGATTAGAGACCAGTGTGGTAAAAAAGCTGAGTTTGTAGCGGTATTGTCTTAGTAAATTGAATTTTATCTCATACCAGAATGCTGTCATTATTTTCACCTGCCTTTTTATAGAAAGAGATTAATTCATCAGCGTTTAAAGGATGTGTAACCGTGCCGGAGCAAGCGCCGTTTTTGAGGAAAACATATTCAGAAGCCAGTTTTGAGAGAAAAAGAGTATCATGGGAGGAGATAAAAATGCCCAGTTCTGTTTCGTCCTTAATAATCTCAAAGGTCTCCTGAAGCGCCAGTACAGTATCGATATCAAGCCCCCATGTGGGTTCATCCACCAGCATGATTTTAGAGCGTACGGATAAGCCCATCAGCAGGCCCGCTTTCTTTCGCTCTCCGGATGACAGTCCTTCCACCCAGCGGTTCAGAATCGTGTCACAATCCAATAATTTAGAATATCTGTGTACATTTTCCTTAATCTCATCAGGATGAAACCCCTTCAGAACACCATAATAAACGGCATTTTCCATAACGGTGTTCCGCTGATACAGATTTCTGTCTCCGGATATCAGGAGGCTGATATTATTTTTTATCCACGATGTTTTCAGCTTTTGGCTGTCCAGTTTGATTTCTCCTTCAGCGGGCAGAAGCAGGCCGCTGAGAATTTTGAAAAGAGTGGTTTTGCCGGAACCGTTTGGTCCGACAAATGCATAAATTCCGTGTGTCAGATTCAGTGAGAGATTGAAATCATGAAGGGCATAAATGGTCTGGCGATTAGCATGAAACTTGCGGGTTATGTGTTCCAGTTGGAGATTCATTGTTTATATTTTCCTCCGTTTCTTAGAGCTTGTAATAATTGTATCAGGCGGCTCTGTTTCTGTCTAGAAGCAGTATCCGTCTATTTTGCAAATCGCTGTTTGACGGAGGATTTTTCATAAGGGGATGCTGTTCGGGACAAAGGGCAGTATAAAGATTTAATACAGAGGAATACTGACTGAGAGGTGGAAAATACATGAGTGATATAACAAAAAGCATGCAGAATCTCTATGCTGATATAGAGAGCCATTTGATGAGGGATAGACAGCCATCGATTTATTTAAATGAAATCTATGAGAATCCGGATTTTCAGCAGTATCCGTTTGATATGCTGCATAAGCTGAAAAATACTGTCCAGTCTCCCATACACCATCCCGAAGGTAATGTATGGAATCATACGATGCTCGTTGTAGATGAAGCGGCAAAAGTAAAAAACAGGAGCAAAAATCCGTTGGTTTTTATGTGGGCAGCCATCCTTCATGACATAGGAAAAGCGGTAACGACCAGAAGAAGAAAAGGCAGGATCACGGCATATGACCATGATAAATCCGGCGCGGTTCTGGCACATAAATTTCTGTCACAGTTTGTGCAGGATCAGGAGTTTGTGGAGGAAGTTTCACAGCTGATTCGATATCATATGCAGATTCTGTACGTTGTGAAAGGACTTCGCTTTGCAGATATTGAGGGAATGAAGTATCATACCGATGCAGATGAGATTGCGCTTCTGGGGCTGTGCGACAGACTGGGAAGAACAGGCAGTAAAAGAAAAGAGGAAGAAGAGAATATCAGGCTGTTTTTACAGGCCTGCGATATTTATCCAGTCTCCCAAAAACCGCACCGGAAGGATTAATGTTCTGGTGCGGTTTTTTGTATACCATAAGTCTTATTCTGTTTTTCCATTCTTTTTTTGGATTTCATCATGTGCTTCAAGAATACCATTTTTAACAGCTCGTTTTATCACAAGATATAAGACAAAACAAAATATAAGAATCAAACTAAGGCTAAATAGTGAGTTAAACAATGAAGAAGTTACTTCCATTTGGCGTTATCTCCTTTCCGAGTTTTAAGGGTGATAGAATGGTCATTCTGTGTATGGGCTAAAACAGTTAATGTGGTCTATATTATATCATCCGCTGTTCCGGTAAACGCTGTTCATGCACTAACGTTTATTATATTTACATGAACGTTGCGTGAAAGATGGATGAGTTCCGGGATGACAGAGAGTCTAAGTGCACTGGCATGTGCGCTGCCTAAAGCAGAAAAAAGGGCTGCACACCGGCAATCATATGCAGTCCTTTTTATAATGCGGTATCTCAGAAGCGGTATTCCATTATGAATTCTTCTTCTTTGTCAATGACGGGTTTAAAGCCGCATTTTTGATACATACGCAGCGCGTAATTTTCTTTTTGCACGGACAGGGAAGCTCTTTTATACCCCTTTTTTCTTAATAACTCCAGCATCTGTCTTATAAGTTCTGTCCCGATGCCGTATCCACGGTATTCTTTATAGAGAGAAATCGCAAATTCAGGTGTCTCATCATCAAGGTCCCCATATCCGTGAATATTTCTGACCCAGACTGCGCCAACCACCTTATTGTCAACCACTGCGCACAGGCAGGCATCATCTTTCCCGGTCCCGAAATCTTTGATGTAGACTTGCAGTTCAGGCTGATGGATGATTGTTTTCGGAAACGGATCGTCCCCTTCCCGCTGGAAAATAGATTCATACAAAAAATCTGCCAGAAGCGGATACTCCTGCGGATACATTTCCCTAATTGTATATTTCATAATTACCTCCGATTTTTATAAGTTAACTTAGAAACCGGTCTTCTTTCCACACATACGGATCCCTCCTTCTCATATATTCCCATTGTATCAGGCTGCTCTGTCCTTGTCCAGAAGCAGATGATGAAAGGCGAAATATCGGCAACCGTTCAGTCTTCCACTGTCTCAAAGGAATACCATACTGTATATCCCTGTTGTTTTGTGTTAAGATATAGGTAAATATTAGTCTGGTGAATGGAAAATGGGGAAAAATGAAGCGACGCTGTTATCATGGATGATCTGGATATTCCCATGATAAAGGGGGAGTGCTGGACTGTTTCCTTGACCTGGAAAAAGATGCAGGGAAAAGGGAACTTCTGGAGGCGATGAAGGGCCACATGATACGGCAAGGAAGCATTACAGGAAAGTACAGGCGCTGATGCAGGCTTATGGGTTTGGGGTAAGATATGCTGCAGGGTAAAGAGTGAGGGGGAAAATTATGGAACGAGATCAGGAAATTCGTTACACAGAAATAGAGAAAACAGATGCTTACATCTATGATAAAGTTGAAATGAAGGTAAGGGTTGAAGAAATCTATGAGGTGGTAATAAAAGATCTGGACGGTATCAGTTTTATAAAAAGAGCCGTAGCCCCATATATAAAAGATTTTTCCGGCCATGCGAATTATAAAAGGTGGAATCAGCAGTTTGATCTGTCAAACTGGCATTTTTTCATGGCTTTTGACGGAGAAAAGCCGGTGGGCGGAGCTGTTCTGTGCTGCAACAGCGCGGAGCTTCATATGCTGGAGGGCAGAGAGGATTTGGGGATTCTCTGGGATATCCGTGTGGATTCCGCATATAAACGCAGAGGTGTCGGAGGAAAACTGTTTGATATGGTAATGACAAAAGCAATGGGGATGGGGCTCTGCCAGCTTAAAATCGAATGCCAGAATAATAATGTCCCGGCAGCTGCGTTTTATTATAAACAGGGGGCCCATTTGGGCGCTGTCAACCGGTATGCGTATTATGGAGATGCGGATGAGGAGGTACAGTTTCTGTTGTATTTGGATATAGAGGCCGCAGGGGTGTGATATCAGGTATCAATCCGGGTCATTTCTATCAGTGTTTTGTTCCGGTATAATAAGTCATCTCTCACAGTGAATCCTTGTTTTCCCCAGAAATGGTTTCCCTCTTCATTCCTGGAAAAAGTGACAAGTGCCGCTTTGATAATACCAAGGTTTTTTAGTGCGTCAAGCGCCGCACGGACCAGCTGGCTTCCGATTCCCTTCCGGCGTGCCGATGGGCTGACTGCTGTGTGATAGATATATCCCCTTCTTCCGTCATTTCCCGCCAAGATGATACCTGCAATCCGGCCGTTTTCTTCTGCCACAAAGCAGGTGTCTGGATTTCTTTTCAAAAACCTTTCAATGCCTTCTTCTGCATCATCAATATTGTTTAAACCCATGCCTTGACAGGACATCCAGAGGGAGTAAACAGAGTCATAATCGCTGATTTCCATTTTTCTGATTTTCATAAATACCTCCATAGAATAAAATATTTGTTCCTTTTGAAAAGGCAGCTCCTGGTAAATGATATACTACTATTCATATTTTTCTAAATGAAATGTTCTTAATTTATCGCTCATCTGGAACCTCTTTTATAATCTGCCTTTTATAAATCCCACTGCAAAGACAATGAGGGCCAGTATGATCCAAACTGCTGCTATAGTGGAGTTCACATGTATAAATTTATTAGCAACGATTAAAAGCAGCAGCATTACTATAGAAATAGCATGTAATGTACTTCGTTTCATAATAACATACTCCTTTCCTATATGTCCTGACAACCGGTATGTGCTTATTTTACCACGTTGGGATTAAGTCCGTCAATTTTATAAAAAGGCAGGAAATACTAATAATATCAGACCGTCGAAGGGGTACAAAAATTATACTTCTGTAACGGAAGATATTTTTCTGCTATAATGCCTTTGCGGTGAATTATTTCAGTTACGAAATATAAAAGAAATCGAAAATAAAAAATGTAACGTTTCTGCGGCACGGAAGTTAATAGAATAGGAGGGGGGTGAAAGATATGGACTTTGAGCAGATATATAAATCCTATTTCAAAGATGTTTTTTTATATTTACGCAGTTTATCCGCCAGTGAGGATATGGCAGAAGAAATCACACAGGAGACATTTGTCAAAGCCCTGAAAGCAATAGATACCTTTGATGGCTCTAAGAATATACGGGCATGGCTTTTTACCATTGCGAAGAATACATATTACACATATTGCAAACGCAAAAAAATGTATGCATATGAGGAACTGCCTGATAATGCAGGAAATCCGGGGGCATCCTTTGAAGAAAATTTTGTGGATGAAGAAAGGGCTTTTCTGATTCATCGGTTTCTTCACAATATGAAAGAGCCTTATAAGGAAGTATTTAACCTTAGGGTTTTTGGGGAACTGCCGTTTGAGAAAATAGGGTTACTTTTCGGGAAAAGTCCTGGCTGGGCCCGGGTCACTTTTTATCGGGCAAAAAAACAAATATATGAATATATGGAGGCAAAGGAATATGAAAAAAATCAGCTGTAATATTATTAAAGATGTGCTTCCTCTGTATCTGGATGATGTAGTGAGTGAGGATACAAAGAATATGGTAGAGGAGCATTTAAAATCCTGTGAATCCTGCAGAAAGGAGGCGGTACTCCTTAATGAAGATTTGATCCTGCCGTTAGGGTCCGGGGCACAGGATGCAGAAATAAAGACATTAAAATATTTAAAGAAACAGTTTCGGAATAAAAAAGCAGTGGTTTCTGCGGTATCTGTTTTTCTTGCATTTATCATAATGCTGGGCACATATGCTTTACTGGTAACGCCAAAACTCTTCATTCCTTATGACAGCACATGTATAAAAGTTGAAAAAATTGATGAAAAACTTTATGCACGATATATCGGCAGTAATTTAGATGGAAGTGTTGCCAGAAACTCTTTTCCATTAGAAAAGGACGGAGAGAAAAAAGATGTGACATTTTTTTATATCTATAAATCACCCTGGTCTGAATTAAGAGCTTTGTTACAGAAGGATACAGAGGATCATTTGATTTTTCTTGGGAATGCAGATGAGATAGATGAGGTGTATTACGGTAAGTTTAGGATTGAACGTCCTGAAGAACTTTCGGCAGACTTAGAAGAATCAGAACTAATCTGGAAAAAATAACGGGAAAAGGTATCTGTTTTATATTTACAGGCGGTTTTATTGGGCTTACATTCCTGTTATGTGTATGTGGGCATCGCACGGATGGTGCTGCGGGAAATGCGGCAGAAGGATGGGATTCAAGAAAGTATTTGCGAATCAGTGTCCTTATTGCCGCAGTTCCGGGGCGGATGGATTTAACAATCTGTTTTGTTGAGCTGGGGGATATTTCGATTGCAACAGAGCGTTATTTCTGTTATACTCAATTAAAAGATATTCTGAAAATTTATTTTCTATATTAATCCAATCGGCAATCTCTGCCGGAATTCACTATGTAAAAGTAACTGAATAAAAAACAGAGGAAGCGGCAAGTTGTGGAGCAGGTATAATTCTGTTATAATGTTTACAGGTTCCTGAGGCTTATGGCTGCTTCGGAAAGACGAGGAAATATGAACAGAAACAGAAGGAGAAAGATAAGCAGAGCCATCAGAAGGAAACAAGTAAACAGAAATTACAAGGATAGCCTGTTCCGCATGATCTTCGGGAACAGAAAGGCTGCACTGAAGCTTTATAATGCCATCAATCATTCCAATTATCAAAATCCGGAGGATTTGGAGATCACTACAATTGAGGGTGCCATTTATATGGGTGTAAAGAATGACCTGTCCTTTTTGATCGACAGTGTGATGAATCTGTATGAAGCCCAATCCACCAGAAATCCCAATATGCCTCTGCGGGGATTGATCTATTTTGCGAGAGTATATCAGGGATATGTGGAAAAGAGAGAGCTTGATCTGTATTCCGGCAGCCGTATCAAAATCCCGCTTCCGCGGTATATTGTATTTTATAACGGATCGGAGGAAGAACCAGACCGCCGGGAGTACCGTCTGAGTGACGCATTTGAAAAGAAGCAGGACAGTTATTGCCTGGAATGTGTTGCCACGGTTCTGAATATTAATGCAGGACATAACAGACAGTTGATGGAAGACTGCAGCTTGTTGTGGCAGTATGCTTCTTTTGTATCCAAGGTGCGGCAGTATCTGGAAATGTACCCCGAAGATTTGGAGGGTGCAGTGGACAGGGCGGTGGAAGAATGTATTGCGGAAGGTATTCTTGCGGATTTTCTGAAGAAAGAGCGTGGAGAGGTGAAAGACGTGATACTGACAGAGTATAATGCGGAACGCCATATTAAAAATGAGAAAAAGCGCAGTTATGAAGAAGGGGTAGAAAAAGGAATAAAAGAAGGAATCGAGAAGGGAATCGAGAAGGGGATAGAAAAAGGCTTGGAACAGGGGATAAGGGCGTTTATAGCTGAAAAAGAGGAGGAGCGGACAGAGAGAACAATTATAATAGAAAAATTACAAAGACACTTTATGCTGGATAGAGAAAAGGCAGAGTATTATTATAAGCAATTCTCAAAAGAACAGAAAAAGTAAGTCTTTAAAAAAGAGATATGACAATTTATGCCATGTCTCTTTTCGTATATGTCTGTTTTGCCTGGCATATGTAATCCTGCCGTAATCTGTCTATGACAAAATATATATCAGTTCTCAGTGCCTGACGGCAAAGTCTGCATAAGAGCAAAAAAATATTCAGGCTTACCGGTATTAAAATATTCATACCAGGCTTCCAGTGTGTCTGCTTGAAAAACACCTAAATACGCAATGATTTGTCTGGCCCACAATAAAGCTCCGGTGGAACTTGCGGTAATGAGGTTGTTATCCCATACGGAGGGCTTGTCGATATAAAAACTTTGCCCATTATAACCGGGAGAGATCATTTCAAGAAATCCCGGTCCATTGCTGGTATGCGGGCGCTGATTCAATACCCCAATGCCGGCAAGTGCAGCGGTAGCCCCACAGATTGCACATACCGCAGCGCCAAAAGATAGAAATTCGCTTGCTTTTTTCATGATAGCGCCGCGGCTGGGGGCGTTCCATGTATTTGCACCGGGTAACAGCAGTACGCTTGTCTTGCTCACCACAATATCCTCGACCAGGCAGTCCGGTACAATTGTCAGGCCGCCCATTGTGTGGACAGGCTCTTTTGAATCACTGACCGTCTTGAGCGATACAGACGGTGCATCCTCTTTGAAAAATCGGCCGGATTTCAGCTCCGCGGTGACATACCCAATCTCCCAGTCGGCTAAGGTATCAAGAACATAAACATAGATTGTAAACATAAATTTCCTCCGTTTTCATTTTAGTATTGATGTTACTGTTCAGTCAGGTCTGCGCATTGACTGTGCTTACATTTGCCCCATCGCAAAGCGATTTTTAATGAGCGTATACACGTAACAATTCAACTGGATGAATCATTACTTATTGATTTGTTTTCAGGCTTATTGTACCATGTGATTGTTGACAACAATATGGCAGCAATCCAAATCGAAAGGCGGCTATCAGATGAAAGTAGACAGACTGGTCAGCATTATTATGATACTCCTTGATAAAAAACGTATCGGTGCACAGGAGCTGGCAGATATGTTTGAAGTCTCACTCCGCACAATCTACCGCGATATAGATGCAATCAACATGGCGGGGATTCCTGTTCGCGGGGCACCGGGAGTGGGCGGTGGTTTTGAAATCATGGAGGGATACAAGATCGATAAAAAAGTTTTTTCTGCTGCGGACCTTTCCGCTCTCCTGATGGGGCTTGCAAGCCTTTCAAACATGGTACGGGGAGATGAGCTGGTACACGCACTTGCGAAAGTCAAGAGCTTTATACCCGCTGACAGAGCAAAAGAAATTGAATTGAAAGTAAATCAAATATGTATAGATTTAAGTCCCTGGATGGGAAAAAGCGACATACAGCCATATTTAGAAAAGATCAAAGCAGCAATGCAGGAGAGTAAACTGCTTTCATTTGATTATATAGCCCACCACGGGAATAAAACCGTACGGAGCGTTGAGCCTTATCAGCTTGTACTGAAAAGCAGTCATTGGTATTTACAGGGGTATTGCCATGCAAGAAATGATTTTCGCTTATTCAGATTATCCCGTATGTCGAACCTGCAGATGCAGGAGAAAATTTTCACACCACGGGATTATGAAAAACCCTTTATAGGCTTTGCGGAAATCCTGGAAACCATGCAGACAGAAATTAAGATCCGCATCCACAAATCTGTCATGGACAGGGTACTTGATTTTTGCACGTATGAACATTTTTCGCCGGACGGTGATGCGTATTACATTGTCAGCTTTCCTTTCATAGAGAATGAGTATTATTATAATATTCTCATGAGTTTCGGAGATAAATGCGAGTGTTTAGAGCCGTTACATATCCGTGAGGAGATGAAACGCAGAGTGCATGATATAGCAGCCCTATACGAAAACTAAAGTGTGGTATAGGTCCGGGCAAACATTGCTGCACCAATTCCGGTGCAACAGCGATTAAAGACTACCAAAACCTTATTTTCCGCGGTATAATAAATTCATTATACAATATAGATTCCTCTTGTCAGGAGGAAAATCCTACAATGAAATACGAAAAGATGCGGGGCGGAAAAATGGAAAAGATTAAGATTTTTATGGTGGATGACGAGGCAATCATTCTAAAGGGGCTGGAGACTACGTATTCCTGGGATAAAATGGGGGCAGTGGTGGTTGGCACATCACGAAATCCCAGAAAAGCCGTGGATGAAATTTTGGAAAAACAGCCTGATATTGTCATAACAGACATCCGTATGAAGCAGATGACAGGCCTGGACCTGATCCAGGAGGTGAACAGGCGGGCGGAAAAGAAGTGCTTATGGATTGTTATCAGCGCATACCGGGATTTTGAATATGCGCAGAGGGCATGTGAGCTGGGGGCGTTTACATACCTTCTGAAACCCATTGAGGACAGTAAACTGGAGGAAGCTGTTTTGAGTGCTGCGAAGACCATACGGCAGAGCAGAAAGAGCAGGAAGATTCTCCGGGACTATGAACATTTTATAGAGAATAACAGAAAAGTCTTTGAAAATTATATGGTGGGAAAGTTCAGCGGGGACCAGATAGATGAGGAGGAGCTGCAGGAGGCATTGGCGCGTTTTGGGGGAAAGGATTGGGATGCCTTTTCTTGCCGGGCTGTCTGTCTGGATTTTGTGAGAGTTTTGGAGACAAAGAGCAGACAGGCAGTGACCCAAGAGGAAATCGCTGGATTTTTGGAACAGGATCTGGGGGAGGCTTACCAGTATTTTTATTTTCAGAATGAGAGCGGATACAGAACCATAATCCTGGCAGCACAGGGGGAAGAATACCTGGTGATTCCGGTTCTGGAAAGAGAGATGGGACGGCTGAGGCAGAAGTTTTCCGTAGATTTTAGGTATGGCATATCAGGAATCAGCAGAGGAATCAAAGGGTTAAAAGAAGTCTATGTACAGGCGGTGGAGAATCTTGAACAGGTAAACGGCAAAAAGAGGGACATGGCAGAGCTGGAGCAGATCCGCAGCCATGCCAGGACTTATATCAGCCAGGCAATCAGTTATGTACAGGAACATCTGGATGATGAGTTTCTGAGTGTGGGAATGGCGGCAAGGGAGGTGCACTTAAATCCCGTATATTTTGGCCGGCTTTTCGGGCAGGGAATGCAGCGGTCTTTCAAACAATATTTGCTGGAGGAGAGAATCAGGCTGGCAAAGAGCCTTCTAAAGACAACAGATGACACTATAACAGAAATCTGTGAGAGAGTAGGAATCCCCAACCCCTCTTATTTTACACAGCAGTTTAAGAAACATGTGGGATGTCTGCCGACAGAGTACAGGAAAGAAGCGTATGAAAAAAAGTAGAAGGTTTTATGGTATCCGTAAAAAGCTGGTCATCTTTACTATTTTGGCAGCAATTCTGCCCCTGGGCATCATGGGGGTAGTCCTGGCTGGATCCATAAACAGAAATGTGACGAAATTGAATCTGGAGAATTATTCCCATAATAGCAGCAAAATGCTGGGAAATTATCAGATGATGCTGCAGGGATTTGATGAGCTGACCAGAAACCATATCACAAACGCCTATATACAAAAGTCTCTGGAGAGAAAAGAACTGCTGCCACAGGATAAGGCATACGTGAACAGAAGCCTTTGGTATTCTGACAATCAATATACAGAATATGGGATATTCATTGATAATAAGGGGAATGAATATTTTTCAAACAAGATAATAACAGGTGTCGATTCGGAGGATATTCTGTCGGAGGGACTAAAAGAAGCGCTTGCAGATAATTATTCAAAGACAAAAATCATGTACAGCACCATTGATCTGGACGGAAAAGAAGACTCGGGGGTGTTCCTGGTTCGGAATATCCGGCATATGGAACAGAATGTAGATCCGGGAATCCTGATCATTAAGCTGAATCAGGATTTTTATGACAATATTTTCTTTGAGGTGAATCGCCATTCGCCTGCTGTCTATGTAATGGCTGACAGGAAAGGGGAGGTATGCTGTCAGACAGGAGGAGGGGAAGAACAGGAGAAAATCAGCCGGGAACTTTTGCTGGAGGCAGATAAAAAAGTGTCGAAAGAAGCAGATGAGGTGGTTTATTTTGCCGTTGATCGTCAGATTTGTTTTGCAAGTACGGATCAAAATCAGGATTTTCTTTTCCTTTCAATCGTTCCGAAATCCGTAATTCAGGCTCCTGCCAGGAATTTCCTGAAAAGCCTGGGACTGACCATGCTGATAGCTGTTATTGTCTGCGGCGTAATGTCAGCATTTGTATCTCATCCTCTCAGAAAGGCAATCTCCGGTATCAGCCGGATCATGAGTAATTTTGATGGAAAGAGCCTGAATCAGGAGATACAGATCACCACCAATACAGAACTGGATCAGGTTGCAGTTTCTTATAACAAAATGCTCAAGCATATCGGCGGTTTAATGGACGAGGTGAAAAAAGAGCAGGAAGAAATTCGTATGAATGAATACAATTCCCTTGTTTACCAGATCAATCCTCATTTTTTGTATAACACACTGGATAATATTCATATGCTGGCAAGGATGGACGGGGATGAGACCATGGTAAAACTGATTCAGTCCTTATCCGGTATGCTTCGTATCAGCATCAGCAAAGGGGAAAATGATGTGCCCCTGAGCAGGGAACTGGAGCATGTGAGATGCTATCTGAATATAGAGCAGATAAGAAATGAAGACTTGTTTGAATATGAGATAATGGCAGAGGAAACCGTACTGCAGGTTATGGTTCCTAAGATCATTCTGCAGCCTGTGGTGGAAAACTGTATTAAATATGGTTTTGCAGACATAGAGAAAGGCGGTATGATAAAAGTAGATGTGAAGGCTGAGGGAGATTTTCTGGAAATGCGTGTCACAAATAACGGAAGTTCTATGGAGCCTGAAATCCTGAAAAAGCTTAATCAAATGCAGTATCAGGAAATGGAACAGATAAAGCGGACATTTCCCCAGAAAAAGGGTGGATATGGTATATCTAATGTGGTATGCAGACTCTGCCTTCGGTATGGCGCCGGTTTCCGGATTTGCTACGAAAGTACGGAAGAGACAGGGACACTCTGCACGATCCGTCTTCCAATGGAGGAGAAGATTTATGCGGATCAATGTGTGGATACAACTGAGAATGGCTGAAGAAGGGAAAAAGTAAGAAAGCTGCAGGACAAAATGCTGATTGTCCTGCACTTTTTTTGTGACAGATATACATGGTGCCGGATATACTTTTTCTGTACAGTGATAATAGCAATTATAATGTATAGAAATCAACAGTGCAGATATAGTTTTTTGTATATATTGGAATTCAAAGACTGCTATAATACAGACATCAAAAGAAAAGGGGGTTCCTGTTAATGAAAAGGAAAAATGTGATGAGGATTTTAAGCCTGGCAGCAGCGGCAGCGCTGGTGGGATGTGGAGGCGGAAACAGTAAAAGCGATATCCAGAATACGGATGACGGTAAAAAAGCTGTTTCAGAAAGTAAAGCAGCAAGTGATGGTGAGGAGGTAAAAATACCTATTATTATCACAACTGGTGCAAATGATTCTATGGATATTCAAATGCGGCAGGTGATAGAAGATTTTAATGAGGAATATAAAGGCAGATATCAGATGGACGTGGAATATCTGGCGGGCGCAGCTGATGATTATCGTTCTAAACTGAAGATGCTGAATGCTTCTGATTCTCTTCCTGCATTGATCGAGGTTGGAGCAGAACCGGCATTTTACGATATGCTGGTAGAGAATGGAAGGCTGGTGGATGTGGCGCCTTATCTGGAAGAAGATGCAGAATGGAAGGGACAGCTTATGCCCCAGGGAATCGAAACATTTACAAGAGATGACGGTAAAATGTATAAAATTCCTCCATCAGGACTGCAGCTTGCAGGGATGTACTATAACAAAGAATTGTTTGCAAAAGCAGGAATTGAAACTTTTCCCGAGACCTGGGATGATTTCTGGAAAGCGTGTGACAAGCTAAAGGAAGCCGGGATACCTGCCCTTTCCCTGCACACGACAGAGACGGCCTGGTGTCCGCTGCTTCTTGCCACTTCTTATATGGGGAGCACAGAAGAAGGACAGAAATTTATGGCCCAGCAGTTTCCGGACAACTTTGACAATCAGGAATTTAAAAAGGCAGTGGAAATTCTGAAAAAAGAGTTTGAATACACCACATCTGATGCTGTAGGTGGTACCTATGCACTGGCAGCTAATAATTTCTTCAGCGGGAATACGGCAATGATCGCCAATGGTCCCTGGATGATGACAAGCCTTACGGATCCGGATTATGCGTCAGAGGGATTCGCAGATAAAGTGGGTTATGCCAAATATCCCGGAGACGTGATGGTGGGTTCTATTGAACAATCCAGCTGGTGTATTACGACAGATTACGGACAGGATGTCATTGATGGAGCACTGGCTTTTATGAAGTACTATAGTAAGCCGGTATACAGTACAAAGAGGGCAGTAGAGGAAGGCTCCCTGTCATCTGTGGTTGAGTTTCCAAAGGAAGAGTATGACAAGCTGATTCCGCCTATGAAAAATTGTGTGGATGTATCCACAGATGTGGAAACTGTACTGCCGAGTTATCAGACAAAGTGGGACCCCGTATCCCAGAATGATGTATTCGGAAGAGAAATTCCCAATCTTGTGTCCGGCAGCATCACCGTGGATGAATTTATTCGGCTTATGAATGAAGGGGCGGCACAATATAAGCAGGATATAGAATAGGCGAAGGGTGATTGGGATGAGACAGAAAAACAAAGTCTGGATTATTATTTTTTTAGTTCCCACATTGGTGATGTTTGCTCTGGTCTATCTGGGACCACTGGTTCTGGCTTTTGTATCCAGTTTTACGAAATGGGACGGAATGCAGAGTATGCGTTTTATCGGACTGGATAATTATGTGAATATTTTTGGGGATTCCCTGTTTCATGCATCTTTATGGCATACCTTGTTCTGGGCACTTCTGGCTATTGCAGTACATGTTCCTTTTGGTGTATTGGTGGCACTTGTACTGAAAAGAAAGAGAAAAGGCTGGAGGTTTACCAGGTCAGTATTTATGCTTCCCAATATTATATCCAGATCTGCACTGGCCTTGATGTTTGTGTTTATATATAAACCGGATGTTGGGATTCTGAATATGTTTTTAAAAAGTATAGGATTGGAGCGCTTCACCAGAAACTGGCTTGTGGATTCCAAAACAGCATTTTTAAGTGTTACGAACATCTGGGTTTGGTACGCTGCAGTCATTACTCTGATCGTTCTGGCAGAACTCTCCTCTATTTCTCCGGAAATAGAGGATGCTGCCAGGATTGACGGCGCAACTGCCAGGCAGGTGGATTGGTATATATATCTGCCCTTACTTAGAAGAGCCATTGGAACAGGAGCCATTGTGGCAGTTACGTCTGTGTTCAAGGAATTTGAGTCCATCTACATGACTACAAACGGAGGGCCAGGGGATTCCAGCATGACGATTTCCGTCATGATGGTGAATAAGATCATTCAAAGCAATCAGTATGGTTATGCCAATGCGCTTGGAATTCTTTTACTGGTTCTGGGTATTGTCATCATGCTGTTCTGCAACAGGCTGTTCCGCATGGACAGCGTAGATTGAGAGGTGGAGAGATATGAAGAGTAAAAAACAGACAGGACAGCAGGTATTTGATTACATGATTATGGGGATTGTTATCCTCATCTCACTGTTTCCTTTTTTATGGGTTTTTTTGTCTTCTTTTAAGACAAATAGCCAGATTCTTTCTTCCAGCTTTTCACTGCCGACTTCACTTTATACAGAGGGTTATAGGATAGCCTTGGAGAAGGTAGATATTATCTCCCGGTTTTTTACCTCGTTGTTCGTGGCCGGTATCAGTACGGTTCTGGCAGTTATCTTTTATTCCATGGCGGGATATGTTCTGGCCAGGACAGAGTTTAAAGGTAAGAAAATTATTTTTTTGCTTTTGATCTCGTCCATGCTGATTCCTTCCAATGCTATGGTACAGCCTGTCTATTTTGTGATCAATAAGCTGGGGCTGTATGATACAAAGGCAGGGCTGATTCTTATTTATACAGGGTTTGGAATGGCAATGAGTCTGTTTTTGCTGAAAAATTTTTTTATGGCAGTACCAAAAGAATTAGAGGAAGCGGCCTACATGGATGGTGCCGGATTTTTAAAAACATACACGAAGATCATGCTTCCTCTTAGTAAACCGGCTATGGCAAGTTCTGCTATCCTTACCTTTATTTTCTCATGGAATGAGTTTATGTATGCCATGCTGCTTACTTCCAGTGAAAAAAACAGGACACTGCCGTTGACGATCAAGTATTTTACATCTACATTCAGCTTTAACTATTCATCTATGTTTGCAGCCCTTGTTATGTGTATTCTGCCAACAGTGCTTGTCTATGTAGTTCTGCAGGAGCAGGTTGCAGAGAGTATGGTGGCGGGGTCTGTCAAGGGATAAGAGGAGGAAAATATTATGTCTTATAAGATTACAGATGCACCGGATGATCTGGACCAGCTTGTTATCTATGAAATCGCAACAAAAAGTTTTACTTCACCCAATGGTCCTGAGTCGGGTACATTTGTCTCTGCGGAAGAAAAAATACCGTATCTGGAAGAACTGGGAATTAACGCGGTGTGGCTTACCGGGCATCAGCTCTGTGATTTCAGGCAGTTTTATAATATATGGACAGAATATGCCTGTATCCGCCCGGACTGTCTGGATCCAAGCTTAGGTAGTGAGGCGGATTTCAGACATCTGATAGAAAGTGCCCATAGCCATGGTATCAAAGTTTTTCTGGATGTGATCACCCATGGAGTCATGGAGAACAGCCCTCTTGTAAAGGAACATCCGGACTGGTTTTTGGGTGGGTCCTGGGGAATGCGGGATTTTGACTGGTATGGCGCACATGCGGATCTAGACGCCTGGTGGGTAGATACCTGGCTGTGGTATGTGAAAGAATTCGGAATTGACGGATACCGGCTGGATGTGGCTCACTACCGCAATGACCTCTGGGCGCTGATTCGGAGAAAAGCTGCTGCATTGGGAAAGAAAATAACTATAATTGCAGAAAACGGACCTGCGATCAGGGGCGTGACAGACATTCTTCAGCATGGTGAGGCAGTGGGCAATAACCGCGGGCTGAACCGCTCATTCAGAATGCTGTATGATGCAGCAGGATATTGTAGAGACAGGCAGAGACGGCTAAATGAACGGTATGAAGTGAAAATATTATATAAAGACGGGACAGTACAGGACAGCAGAGACTGTGTTTGGTTTGATAAGAACAAGGTACCGGAAGTGATCTGTGAAGGTTCTGTTTTAAAAGAAATCATATGCGCTGATGGATGTACAGCTTACAGCATCCAAATGGGAAAACTGCGGGTGGAAAATATCTATAGGGGAAAAAAGATAAAAAATATCCAGGTGACAGATAAAGAAGGGCATGTCTGGAACAGTGACCGTGAGGGAAATCTGGAGGTAGACTATACGGTGGACTATACAATGACCGGGAATGGGCTGGCTGTGGAAATTCCGTTCAGGATTCAGGATGGACAATTTTTATCTGTTCAGCTTAGCTGCCATGATAATGGCTGGGTTGGTTTTCCGGAACAGGAAAATCCTTATACAGCAAAGGGAAGCCGCTATCTGGCCGGATACACAACACTTCTGGCCCCGGCGATTCCGGTGTTCATGTCCGGGGAGGAGTTTAATGCAGACTACCGTCCCCTGCCGCAGCTCGCTCCCGGCTTATATGGTGAGGGAGAACCGGGAAAAGGCCGCTGGCTGTACGGAAGCTGGATAGACTGGGAACAGTTGAAGAATCCGGAAAAAGCAGCAATGCTGGAAGATATGAAGCGTATCATACAGATCCGCAGAGCACATCCCCATCTCATACGGCCCGGGAAAATGGGGGAGAAAACAGACCGTTTCTGCCCTGTGGATTACGACGCGGAGGAGATACTGCCCATTCCTTATTGTTACAGGGAGGAAAATGAAGTGCTTTTGATCGCCGCCAACCCTGACGAGGAGAAAGATGTATGGATCAAGCTGGATTTGTCACAGATACTGCAGCCGGAAAGCCGCTGCCGGGTATCGATTCTGTTCGGAGAAGCGCAGGGGGATGAGGCAGAATTTGTGGAAAACGGGATAAATCTGTCTGAACATAAATGGCTCATCAGGAGAGACAAAACCAGTAGGGGCGGACTTCTGGTGCTGAAAATAGAAGAGATACGGAAAGGACAGGAATAATCCATATGAAAGAATATATGAATTCATATGAACGGTGTCTGGCTGCCATTCAGTTTCAGGACGTGGACAGAATGCCCACAGACCTGCATAATTTTCTGATGTGCGCAGAAGAGTCAGGCATGGATTTTGGAGAGTTTGTGCTGGATGACAGTATAATGGCCCGAATGCAGATAAGTATGTGGGAAGAGTTCGGACACGATATGCTTCTGGTTGAAAATGGGACAGCAGCGCTTGCGCAGGCCCTTGGCTGCGGCGTGATTTACAGGAAAAAAGGGGCACCGGTGGCGCATACCACAGCAATAAAGCGTTTGGAAGATGTGAGGAATCTGGAGATGCCGGATGATTTCTGGGAAAGTCCGCTTCTGAAAGCTCAGCTTCTGACTGTGGAGCGGCTGGTGAAGCATTTCGGCAGGGAGGTGTTTCTGATCGGGCGCGGGGACCAGGGCCCCTTCAGCCTGGCTTCTCAGCTCTACGGCATGGACCGGCTGCTGGAGGATCTGATGGATGAGGACGCGGAGGAGGACATCCGCAGACTGCTGGATTTTTGTACCCGGGCGTGTATTGCCTACCATGAGAGACTGCTCCTGCTGGGGGTTCCCATGACTTCCATGGGTGACAGCACTGCAGGGCCGGATGTGATCTCACCCGCCATGTATGAAACTTTTGCCATGCCTTATGAAAAACAGGTGATAGAAGCGGTCCACAGAAAAGGCGGCCTGATTTCCCTTCACATCTGCGGCAACGCCACAAAGATCATAGATAAGATGTGCAGTCTGGGGGCGGATGTGCTGGAGATAGACCAGAAAACAGACCTGGAGGCAGCAGTCAGAGCGGCAGAAGGAAAGTGTGCACTGCTTGGTCAGATAAATCCCGTACTGCTTTCAGGCGGTACGCAGCAGGAAGTGAAAGCAGCGGCGGAGCGGATTCTTGGAATCACCGGAGGAAAGAACGCCACCGGGTTTATACTGGGGCCGGGATGCGCGCTGGGAGGGGATACGCCGAAAGAGAATATACATGCAATGCTCAACAGTGTAAAATAAAGACAGTTTTTTACGGACATCTGACAAAAGAAAAAGCAGGTTTCCGGCATCCGGACTTCTAAATGTGCCGGGGATGAAGTCTCCCTATTTTCGTATTTAGCTCTTGACAAAATGTAATGAATACGTTACATTATAAATGTAATCAACAGGTTACATTTTGTAAGGAGGTAATACCTTGATAAAGAATCGGATCAAGGTTTTGAGAGCAGAGCGCGACTGGACCCAGGCTGATTTGGCTGACAGAGTGGGAATCTCGCGGCAGGCGGTCATATCCATAGAGAAGTATAAATATACGCCGTCCCTGGAACTGGCTTTCAAAATCGCAGAGGTTTTTCAGGTTTCCATCAATGAAGTTTTTGAGTATAAGGGGGAGTGATACAATGAATGACCAGATAATTATCCTGCTTTTTCTTTTGATCGGCACAGCGGCGACACTGTTTCTCTATATCTGGAAGGCGAAGAAACATATGGAGTACAGAGGCGATGAGCGCTGGGAGGCAGTACAGAACAAAGCGAACCGCACTGCCAATTGTTCCCACTATATTCTGCTCTTATTATTGGCGGTCGTGGATATGGTGACGCTCCATTCCCATGTGCAGATGACCTTTACGCTGAACCGGGTCATGACTATCGCTGTACTGTATGTGGCTTTCCGCAATATTCTGGAATTGTCTGCACTTTTATATTACGACAGGCAGCTGTGATGGCAGGGGCAGAAGCCGGATGTGATGGCCCGGGCTGCTTTGCCGAAGACGTATGAACCGTAATGTGTGCGATTTTTTGCAATATTTATCTACATGCTGTCGCAAATACGCATGTTTAGGATAGCAAGCGGGAATCCTCAGCTATTCAATTGCCGAGATGAAAGCGTCAAAATGTGCATTTCTGCACGAAACAATAGTGGCTGTATCCAGCCTATAAAAAAAGAACAGACATTCGACAATATATTGCTTTGCTTATTGAAATAGTGTATACTATATGCATGAAAGAAAATCTGATACATGCAAGAACCTGCGTATATAATATCAACTACCATGTGATGCGGTTGGTAAAGCCTCGCAGGAAGATCATCACAGAAGACATGGAGCAGACGATGAAAAAAGGGCTGTGGAGATCGCTGATGAGAAGGGCTTCACAGTCCATTTATTCCCGCGAGCAACGAGCCAAGTAGCCATGCTTGCATGGATATTTGGCGACTGCCGCGAGGGTCAAATACCCCGTTGCTTGCAGCGGGGTATTTGATTTGAAGCTGGAGAAAGAGACCATATCCATTGTTTTGTTTCTGCACCACCTAAGATCTCGATCTCATATATTGTAAAGATGCTGAAGGGTATTATTGGAAGATATACTTTCCAATAATATCCGGAACTCCGTAAATATTTATGGAAGGGAGAATTGTGGGATCATTCCTATTATGTGGAAACAATAGGAAACGTTTCGGAGGAAAACATCCGCAGATATATTGAAAAACAAACGAAGTCTTACTGACAGGAAAGGGGAATGCATATGCTCTTGTCGAGAAGAGAAGTATTTTTACCAACAGAAGAACAGAAAATCATTTTGGGACATATGGGATATGCAGCATTTAAACTCTGGAATGTGGCAAATTATGAAAAAAGGAATTACAAAGAGATTGGAATGACCAGATATCCGAACTGGTATGACCAGAAGAAACGGTTAAAAGAAAATTTCTTTTATAAAAATCTTCCATCACAGACGGCACAGGATGTGCTCCAACAATTGGAAGAGGCGTGGAAAAGCTTTTTTGTATTGCTGAGGAGCAAAGGGGTGGAGAATCCGAGACCGCCGCGTTTCCGAAAAGAGAAGATGGATATTACTTTTTTGAAAGATGCGATCCGGCAGGAAGAAGGAAAGATCCGGCTGACCATTCCAAAACAGTTAAAAACTTATCTGAAGAGCCAGGGTGTGGATGCTGATCATCTTTATCTGAAAACAAAGCGGTTTTCAGACATTCAGATCAAAGAAATTCAGATTAAGTTTGATGAAAAAAGATATACAGCAATAGCAGTATATGAAGAGACAGATGTTCCGATGCAGGAAGATAATGGACATTATTTGGGGATTGACATGGGACTGAAAAATACGCTGGCCTGCTATGACAGTGCAGGGAAGACATTTCTGTTAAACGGATTATTGAATACTACACATTATTTTGATAAAGAGATTGCCAGATATCAGGGGATCAGTGACCGTCAGCAGTCATGCTGTGGAATCAAGTACCCGAAAAAAACGAAAAAGGTACGTTCCCTATATCGAAAGAAGAAAAATAAAGTTTCTGATCTTATCCATAAAATAACCAGATATGTCGCTGAGTATTGTCAGGCAGAGCATATCACAACGGTTGTGATTGGAGATATGAAGGGGATACGTAAGGGAAAGGAGCTTGGAAGGATCAATCAGCAGCTTCATTCCTTTCCGTATGAAAAGATCCTCCAGAAACTGGAGTATAAGCTGAAACGGTACGGAATAAGGATGATCCGGCAGAAAGAAAATTACAGCAGTCAGTGCAGTCCGAAAAGTGATAAAGTGGGAAAAGCGTTTGCACAAAGTCAGAATCGAAAATATCGGGGATTATATATAGACGAGCCGGATATTTATAATGCAGACTGCGTGGGGGCATATAATATCCTGCGTCTGTATCTGCAAAAAAATAAACTTCCATTTACGGAAGCGGCCGGACTGAACTGTCCGCAGAAAGTATTTGTGTAAGTCCGAAAGGACTAGCAATATTGGGCACATGGACTGCCCATTATGGTAGCACCGAAGGTGCGGCATATAGATGCTCGGTAATTCAATTGCTGAGTAGTTCACTGATATAATAATATATGGTTTTCGTCCGGCGGATGGGGAAGTGTCCGTCCGGCGTTATTTAAAGTACGGAAGGAATAGGAGAACAGCATGCTTGTAGTAATGAAATTCGGCGGCAGCTCAGTGGCGGATCTGGATAAGATCAGAAATGTGGCAGAGCGCTGTATAAAGAAATGGAAAGAGGGAAACCAGGTGGTAGTGGTTCTCTCTGCAATGGGAAAGACCACGGACCGCCTGCTTGCCCAGGCAGGAGAGATCAGCAGTATGCCCTCCAGACGGGAGATGGATATGCTTCTTGCCACAGGGGAGCAGGTGTCTGTATCTCTCATGGCTATGACAATGATTCAGATGGGAGTGACAGCCATTTCCCTGAACGCGTGGCAGGTACCCATGCATACCACCTCTGCGTATCAGAACGCGAAGCTGAAAAGAATCGACTCCGAGAGAATCACAAAAGAGCTGGATTCCAACAAGATCGTTGTGGTGACCGGGTTCCAGGGCATCAACAAATACGATGATGTGACCACCCTGGGAAGAGGCGGATCGGATACCACAGCCGTAGCTCTGGCGGCAGCTCTGAACGCGGATCTGTGTGAGATCTATACAGACGTGGACGGCGTATATACGGCTGACCCGCGCATTGTGCCAAAGGCCAGAAAGATGCCGGAGGTGACGTATGAGGAAATGCTGGAATTTGCGTCCCTGGGAGCCAAAGTGCTGCACAGCCGCTGTGTGGAGATGGCAAGGCGGTACGATGTAAACCTGGTGGTGAGATCCAGTATGAGCGAAGAGGAAGGAACAGTTGTAAAGGAGACCACAAAGATGGAGAAAATGCTGATAAGCGGCGTAGCCGTGGACAAAAATATAGCGAAGATCGCAGTTTCGGGTATGAAGGATAACCCGGAGAGTACATTTAAGCTTCTGAACCTGATGGCAAAAAACGGGGTGAACATTGATGTCATGATCCAGTCCCTGGAAAAGGACGGCACCAAGACTCTGACCTTTACCGTGGCAAGGCCGGATATGATGATGACTCTGGACCTTCTTAAGAAATACAGCGACGTGATCGGAAATGCCAATGTGAGCTGTGAGGAGGATGTGGCAAAGGTCTCCGTGGTAGGCGCAGGCGTCAGTTCCAACCCCGGGGTGGCCGCAAAAATGTTCGAGGCACTTTCAAACGCGGGGATCAATACCGATATGGTGACCACCTCTGAGATCCGTATAACAGCGGTGATAAAGGAATCCGAGGCGGAGACGGCAATGAGAGCGGTGCATGACAGGTTCGCATCAGAGTGGGATTGATTTTTAAAGGCCGGCCGGGCGGAATTTTTTTCTGCCCGGTCGTTTTTTCTTTTACCGGGTATTCTGCAGGAATGGGAGGGAACTTTCTCAAAACGATTGCACATTTATACTCCCTGTGTTAAAATTAAAAGAAATAAGTAGAAAAAAATATAATATTCTGACCAATTCAAAAATATTGTTAAAAAGTAAGAAGTTTGAACATCAAAGGATCAAACCATTTCTGTAAAGCAGTGCGGCTGTTACGGGGCGCACAACGCGTGAACAACAGGTGTGGAAAATAGCTGCTGTTAATCCGAAAGGCTGTACAGCGGGCTGCTCTCGGGGCAGTACATTATGAAGCGCAGGGTCGGCCCTGGCAGAGGATCAGTCAAAAAACACCCGATGTTTTTTGCTGGTCCGCATTTATTTTCCTGCTTTTGTCGACATATCTTGTTTTAAATCTCTAATGTTGTTTTTCCCTTACACCTTAATCAAAATTACGGAAAGTGTTTTTATGGAGAATTGTGTAAGGGAGGGTAAGTCATGATACGGGAAGTTTCTCTTTTGGCGGATCAGGTGAAAGCACTGATGGACAATGCACCGATAGCGGTCTGTGTCAGTTCAGCGGATACATACGAGATACTGTACGCCAACCGGCTGGCATGGGAGACGTTTATGCCGGGTGCGGATCCGGAGGAAAAGTATTGTTATCAGGTGGCCGGTTTTGACAGGCCGTGCGCGTTTTGCCGCAGGGAGGAGATCAGCGGACCTGAACTGCTGTTCCGCGAATACCGCCATCCTGCCAATGGCAGAATCTATCAGCTCAGCGGCAAGATCATAGACTGGAACGGGAATGCCGCGCATATTGAATATATACAGGACATCACGGACAGAAAACGGGAAGAAGAGCAGTCAGCTATCCTGAAAAAAGAGCTTCAGGACACATTCAGCAGTATCCCCTGCGGGCTTTGTGTATACCGCTATGACGGAACCGGGATTCGGCCTGTCTTCCACAACCCTGCTTTCTATGAGATCATGGGGTATTCGGAAGAACACATCAGAAATGTGGAGGAAAAGACGGAATACATGGGAGTGCACCCTGACGACTGCGGTGCCCTCCGGGAAAAGATCCAGAAAACGATCAAGGCCAGCGGTACCATGGAGCACACTTACCGGGTCTGGAACGACAGGAAGGCGGAATACGGCTGGATTCATCTGCAGGCATCTGTAAAATCCCAGACGGACAGGACAAAGCTGCTCTATGCAGTCTACAGAGATGTGAGCGGACAGGTGCAGATGGAAAAGGAGCTGATAGCGGAAAAGGATAAGGTACAGGATATTGTCAATGCCATTTCCGGCGGCGTAGCCATTTACAGAATATCGGATATCTTCGAGACAATCTATTTTTCAGACGGTGTTCCGGAGCTTTCCGGGTATACGGTAGAGGAATACCGCGAGCTTGTTAAGCGGGACGCTGTGGAGATGACATACTGGGAAGATACAGAGATGGTCATCGAGAAGGTACAGGAGGTCATTCGCACCCATAAAGTGCTGGTGTTTGAGTTCCGCAAGCAGCACAGAGACGGACATATTGTCTGGGTGCGTGCTCATGTAAAATGGATCGGGGAAGATAAGGGCTGTCCACTCCTCCACTGTGTGTTCCACAACATATCTGATCTGAAGGAGACACAGCTTGAGATGGACCATCTGGTGAACTCCATTCCGGGAGGAATCGCCAGCTATCGTATCGAGGGGGAACGTATCACTCCGATTTTTATATCAGACGGTGTTATGACACTCTCAGGCCATACCAGAGGGGAGCTGGAACAGTATGACGCGTTCCGGCTGATCCATGAGCCGGACAGGGATCGTGTGCTGTCAGCCATGCGGGTTTCCCTGGAAACCGGCAAGGTGCTGGATGTGTCTTACCGGATCAGGCACAGAGACGGGGGACTTGTCTGGGTCCATTTAAGAGGCAGGAGAATGGACGCCTGCTCAGAATCTATGCGGTTCTACGCCGTGTTCACCGGCATGTCTGCGGAGGCGAGACTGTTCCAGAGCATTGCCAATGATACGGCAGACGGAATCTATGTGATTGGAAAGGACAATTATGACTTGCTCTATGCCAATGAGTCCAAGCTTCTGTTTCAGAAAGGAAAAAAATGTCTGGGACAGAAATGCTACAAAGCCATGTACGGAAAAGACAGGCCCTGTGAGTTCTGTACCCAGAAAGAGCATCGGCCGGACGGGGAAGAACACCGCATGATGGACCCGGAGAATGACCGCTGTTACAGTATCCGTTTCCGGGAGACAGACTGGAACGGCATCCCGGCGTATATCAAGTACGTGAGAGATGTTACAGAGGAAATGAGGACCCAGAGTGAGAAAGAGAGGCTGGAGCAGTATTTCCAGAATGTGCTGAAATACCTGCCCGGAGGCGTAGCAGTGGTAAGGTATGAGCCGGACGGCAGAATGATACCGGAATTTCTGTCGGAAGGCTTTGCTGAGATGACAAAGATGACCAAGGAGGAGGCCTGGGCGATCTACAAAAAGGATGCCATGGCCGGTGTGCACCCTGATGACAGGGCATTTGTGAATCGGCGGATGGAGGAGTATATGGCTGCAGGGGATGGTCCCTGTGAGATCGTGTACCGTTTAAAAACAGGCGGCGGGAATTATGTATGGGTGAAGAATACCCTGTCCCTGGTCAAGAGCGCCAACGGAGAAAAACGCATCTATGCCGGATTTCATGATATGACAAAAGAGCGGGAGGAGAAGGCACAGATACGGAAGCAGTATAATGACCTGATCCTGCAGCATTACCGTACACCGGGGCCAAACGCTCTGATTGTGGGACACTGCAATATAACACAGAACAGGATATTGGAGATTCTCGATTATACGGATTCAGACCTTTTAAAAACATTCGGAAGTGTGCGGGAGGAGTTCTTTGCCGGAATTGCGGAACTGGTGACAGACCCGGATGAAAAGCAGCTCTTTCTGGATACCTATCTCAATGCACCCACACTTGCCGCGTTCAAAAAGGGAGATACAGAGCAGATCCGGGAGTGCTATGTGAAACTGCCGAAAGAAAAGAACGGGCGGTATGTGCAGTTCAAGGTGAACCTGGTGGAAACACCGGATACAGGCGGCGTAACAGGAATCCTGACCGTGACGGATATTACGGAGCAGGCCATATCCGAACGGATACTGAGGCAGTTGTCTGTTACCAGCTATGACTTGGTCGTTGATGTGGATGTGCTGAAGGACAGCTATACTGTCCTGACCGGCAGCGGGACCGCGGGAGAGGATGTAAACCACCGGGGATGTTATTCCCAGTGGATCATGGAGAAGTATTGTATGGGCATAGTGCCCAGGGATAAAGAACATGTCACCAAAATGCTTGCCGGCGCATATATGATGGAGCATCTGAAAAGGGAGAACAGCTATTCCTTCCATTATTCCATCACAGACGAGAAGGGGGATGTGCTCACAAAAAACATGACGGTATCGGCTGTTGATCTGAGACTTGGGCGTGTGTGTCTGGCAAGAACAGACATCACGGATTCTGTGCGGGAGCAGCAGAGTATGCTGAATGTGGTGGCTTATACCTTTGAGCTTATGGCTTTTATTGACGTAAACGACGGCCGTGTGACCATGTACACCCGGCAGACCGTGCTGGAGAACCTGTCACCCTATATTTTGGAGGGATACAGGGAGCTGGTGAAGAATATTACGGACTTTTATATCACCAGTCATATTGAGGAGGAGAATGAACAGTACTTTGATCTGGGCAATATGATGAAGCGGCTGGAAGAAAAACCTTCGGGGTATGATTTTGTACTTCCGTACCAATCAGAGAACGGGCTGCGGTACAAGCAGGTGAATGTGCTGTGGGGAGACAGGGGACACCGGAGGGTCTGCATGGTGCGCGCGGATGTGACAGATATGCTGGCTGCGGAGCGTGAGGCAAAGGATGCTCTGCAGGAAGCATTGGCCCTTGCGGAGAAGGCGAACCGGGCAAAAAGCGAATTTCTTTCCTCCATGAGCCATGATATCAGGACACCTATGAACGCTGTGATCGGCATGACCTCCCTGGCCATGGCCAATCTGGATGAAAAAGAACGGGTGAAGGACTGCCTGCAGAAGATTTCCTCCTCCTCCAAATACCTGCTCAGTCTCATCAATGATATACTGGATATGAGCAAAATAGAGCGCTCCAAGATCATGCTCAACCGGATGCAGATCTCTATGCCGGAAATGCTGAAGGAATTGTCGGCTATGATGGAACCTCAGGCGGAGGTAAACGGCCTTGCCTTTTCCATGGAAGCCAGGGAAATCCGCCACCAGAATTTCTATGGGGATAAGCTGCGCATAAACCAGATTCTGATCAATATTCTGAGCAATGCTATTAAGTTTACGCCTAAGGGAGGCAGAGTGGAATTCCTGGCGGAGGAGACGGACCGGGGCTGTAAGGATGGTCAGGTTTGCTACCGGTTTACCATCAGCGATACCGGCATCGGCATGACAGAGGAGTTTGTGGAGCATATCTTTGAGCCATTTTCCAGAAATACCAATACAGTGGGGATTGAGGGCACCGGGTTGGGTCTTAGTATCACGAAAGGTCTTGTGGATCTCATGGACGGTAAGATATGGGTAAAGAGCAGACAAAATGAGGGCAGTGTATTCTGTGTGGAGATCATCTGTGAGACCATGCAGGGCGAGGCGGCAGTAAAACAGGATGGGGACGGGGAGCCTGAGAGGCAGGATGACGCTCAGATATTAACAGGCCGCTGTTTCCTGGTGGCGGAGGACAACGCCATCAATTCAGAAATTCTGTGTGAGCTGCTGAAAATGTACGGGGCAAGATCCGTGGTGATGACAGACGGCATACAGGCAGTCGAAGAATTTCAGCGGGCAGAGCCGGGGACCTATGACGCTGTCCTGATGGATATCCGTATGCCGCGGATGAATGGATACGACGCGGCCCGTGCCATCCGCAGAATGGCGAAAGAGGACGCGGGAACCATTCCGATCATAGCTATGACAGCCAATGCCTTTGCGGAGGATGTGCAGGAGGCTTTGGAAGCGGGAATGAATGCCCATGTGGCAAAGCCTATTGATGTGAAGATACTGCGGGATACGCTGACAGGACTGCTGGCAGGGCAGACTGCCGGGGAATGAATAAAGATTACGGGGTTTGATTTATGCAGAAGATTTCGGAACAAGCAAAGGAAAATATCAACGGTTGCTTCCGGCATCCACGAGATCTCACAGCAGATCATATCCAACGCGGATAATTCTGACCATGCCAACAAAAAGGCATCCAATTTGGTTTTTCCCGTTTCTGATGAGTGGAATATAGGAGATGATAGTGTGAAATTAGAAAGATATCAAAAGTGTTCTGATATTGCCCGCGGACTGAAAAAAGCAGATTTTGTCCTGAAGAATGCAAAGATTGTCAATGTTTTTACAGAGGAGATCCTTGAGGGGGATATCGCTGTGGCGGACGGTATGATCGCCGGGATCGGCACATACGAAGGAATCCGTGAGACGGATCTGGAGGGAAAATATGTATGCCCAGGGTTCATTGACAGCCACCTGCATCTGGAATCTACGCTGGTGACGCCGAAGGAACTGATCTCCCAGGCCGCCCTGTGCGGAACGACTTCCTTTATTGTTGACCCTCATGAGTCTGCCAATGTGGCCGGTCTGGCCGGAATCGACTATATATTAAGGGAGACAGAGGAGGTATCCGCCAATGTCTTTGTCATGATGCCGTCCTGCGTACCGGCTACGGGGATTGATGACAATGCGTGTACGATCACAGCGGAAATGATGAAGCCCTATCTCAAGAACAAACGGATCCTGGGACTGGGGGAGGTCATGGACTACATCTCCGTGGTGGAGGGAAGCCCCCATATGCACGAAAAACTGTGTCTGTTTGACGGGAAAGTGCGGGACGGACATGCGCCGTTTCTTGAAGAGCCGGACCTGCAGGCATACGTTATGGCGGGCATTTCCACAGATCACGAGTGCTCCGCTTACGCCTATGCGGTGAGAGAGCAAAGAAACGGAATGACGGTTCACATCCGTGAGGGCAGTGCCGCCAGAAATCTGCAGGATATCGTTCAGGGGATTGTGGAGAACCATATGAGCACAGAAGGCTTCTGTTTCTGTACGGATGATAAGCATATAGAGGATATCAGGAGGGAAGGACATATCAATTACAATGTGAGAAAGGCCATTGCCCTCGGCATCTCTCCTATCCGCGCCATCCGGATGGCCACGATCCAGCCAGCCAGGTGCTACGGACTGCAGCGTCTGGGAGCAGTGGCCCCGGGCTTTCAGGCAGACCTTCTGGTGCTGGAGGACCTTAAGGGGGTCAATGTCCTGGAAGTCTATTTTAAAGGACAAAAGGTGGAAGCAGAAAATGCCTGTCCGGTCCACTCCTGTCCAAAAGAGCTGAAAAACACTGTGCATGTAAAAGGATTTACAAAAGAAAAACTGAAATACACCGGTTCCGTCCCCTGCCATGTCATCCGGATGGAGGAAGGGCAGATCACCACAAGAGACATCACAGTAACAGATATCTGCCAAGATGATCTGGAGGGAAACGGCATCCTGCAGAAAATCGCTGTGGTTGAAAGACACAGAGGAACGGGAATGACAGGTGTGGGCTTTGTAAAGGGCTTCGGGCTCAGATGCGGAGCCGCAGCATCCAGTGTCTCCCATGATTCTCATAACATCATCGTGATCGGGGATAATGATGAAGATATGGAGCTGGCTGTCAGGGAACTGATCCGGACGCAGGGCGGGTATACCCTTATAGAGAAGCATCAGGTCTATGAGACACTGGAGCTTCCCATCATGGGGCTGATGACGGACATGGGATTTGAAAAGGCCAATGAAAAGCTGGAGAGGATGATCCGGAAAGCCCATGAAATGGGTGTGCCGGGGGGAATGGATCCCTTTATTGCCCTGTCCTTTATGGCGCTTCCGGTCATTCCGGAGATCCGGATCACGCCCAGAGGGATATATTCCGTGACAGACAGTACCTTTTACCGCTGACGTAAATTGCGGGCAGATACAGCAGGGCCTGTGAGTTCTGCACAAAAAAAATGCCTGATCACAAGAGAAATGAGTTGAACTGACGAAGGCAATCTTTTATAATAGAACTATCCTGAAAGAGAACTATGCTGACAGATAAACCAGAACAAGGAGGTAAGAAATGGGCGAAGTGAAAAGAATGAAATACCTGGCAGGGGGACAGTGGCTGGATACGAAATCAGGCAAATACACGCCAGTGTATAATCCAAGTACCGGTGAGGTGCAGGCAGAAATACCAAGCTGTACCACAGAGGAAGTGGCATATGCCATAGAATGCGCGAAAAAGGCATTTCCGGCCTGGCGTGATACCCCGGTGATGAAAAGAGTACAGGTACTCTACAAATTCCGGGATCTGCTGGATCAGCACTGGGATGAGCTGACAGAGTGCTGTGCGAGAGAGCACGGAAAGAACTGGAAGGAGTCTGCCGGTGATATTGCCAAGGTGAAGGAACCTGTGGAACTGGCCTGCGGAACGCCGACGCTCATGATGGGAGAATCCATGATGGATACCTCCAAGGGATATGACACCGTCAGCTACCGGGAGCCTCTGGGCGTATTTGCGGGAATCGCTCCCTTTAATTTCCCGGGTATGATTCCCATGGGCTGGATGACGCCGATCTGTATCGCTACCGGCAATACCATTGTCATCAAAGCGGCTTCCAAAACACCGCTGACCGCGCTGCGCTGCGCAGAGCTTTGGCAGGAGGCAGGACTTCCGGATGGTGTGCTTAATATTGTCACCTGTACCAGACAGGAATCCGAGCAGTTTTTGACCCATCCTGATGTGAAGGGAATCTGCTTTGTAGGAACCACAGGTGTGGGAAAACATATCTACGGCATTGCGGCTGCCAATGGCAAACGCGTCCAGGCCCAGACAGAGGCAAAGAACCATGCCCTGGTGCTGGAAGACGCGGCTCTTGAGCGCACCGCAAGAGGAATCATCAATTCCGCTTTTGGCTGTGCCGGAGAGCGCTGTATGGCCCTTCCCGTGGTGGTTGCCCAGGAAAGCATAGCGGACAAGCTGGTAGAGCTGCTTATAAAATTCGCAGGTGAACTGAAAGTAGGCCCTGCCTATGATAAGACAACGGATCTGGGTCCGGTGGTGGACGCTGCCCATAAAGCAAAGGTAGAGAAATGGATTGAAAAAGGTGTGGAAGAGGGTGCAGAACTGGTCCTGGACGGACGCGGCATCAAAGTGCCCGGCTATGAGAACGGATTCTACTTAGGCCCCACCATATTTGACCATGTGACAGAGGATATGGCGATTGGCCGGCAGGAAATCTTCGGACCGGTTCTGGCTGTGAAGCGCTGCAAAGATTTTGAAGAGGGCCTGGAAATGATGAACCGCAATCCGTTTGCCAACGGAAGTGTTATTTATACCCAGAGCGGTTATTACAGCAGGGAGTTTGCGCGCCGCACAGACGGCGGAATGGTGGGAATCAATGTGGGAATCCCGGTTCCGGCGGGCATCTTCTCCTTCAGCGGCCATAAGGACAGCTTCTTCGGCGATCTGCACTGTCTGGGCAAGGACGGTGTTCGCTTCTTTACCGAGATAAAAGCAGTCACCACCCACTGGTTCGACGAGGAAGAGAAAAAGGCAAAAGAGGTGGATACCTGGGAGGGATCCGTAGGCGGCAGCATGTAAGGCTGAATTACAGCACCCAAATGGTAAATAAATCAGTGACACGGTTCGCAGGAAGATTCCTGCGGACCGTTTTGCGAACGAGGAGGTGATGCAGAGGTGAAGGATATAACGAACATAGAATTTCGTTCAGGGAGCAAGGAAGAGAGACTTCCGGGGTTTGCTCCTGATTTTCCTTACATTGCCTCCCGGGCGGAGCTGGACAAATACATAGGACGTTTTGTGCCCTGGCATTGGCACAAGACCGTGGAATTGTTTTACGTGGAAAGCGGTGTGCTGGAATACAATACACCCAAAGGGAAGACCGTGTTTCCTGCCGGTTCCGGAGGAATGGTGAACTCCAATGTGCTGCACATGACGAGAGCCGGGTCAGAAGGAGAGCGGAATGTACAGCTCATCCATATTTTCGACCCTTCTTTCATCGCCGGGGAACCGGGGAGCAGGATAGAGAAGAAATTTGTCCTTCCTGTTGTGGCGGCCTCCCAGTTGGAGATCATGGCATTCTATCCCGGAGACCCGGCGCAGGAAGAGGTTCTCGCGCTGCTTCGCCGCTCGTTTTCCCTCTCGGAACAGGAGTGGGCATATGAGATCAAACTGCGCGAAGTGCTCTCAGACATATGGGTCAGGCTCCTGTCAGTATCTGCCCCGCTTCTGCAGGAAGAAAGAGAGGCCGGAAGCTCGGATGACAAGATTAAAATGATGATGATCTATATCCATGAGCACTACCCGGAAAAGATTACGGTGACAGAGCTGGCGGCGGCTGCCTTTTCCAGTGAACGGGAGTGCTACCGTGTCTTCCGGGACTGTCTTCATATGTCGCCTGTGGAGTATCTGCAGAACTTTCGTCTGCAGATGGCCTGTAAGATGCTGGCAAAAGGCAGGGATACCATCACAGAAGTCAGCCATGCCTGCGGCCTGGGAAGCAGCAGCTATTTCGGAAAAGTCTTCCGCGGTTATACCGGATGTACCCCCACGGAGTATCGCCGCAGATGGCAGGATATTGCTAAATTAAGGCAGGAATCGGATAGTTTTTCATGAAAAACTGTACTAAAATGATACTTGTGAAGAACAAAAACTTCATCATAACGGGGCCTGGCTGGCTGACAGCCGGGTCCCTTCCTCTATATAAAAATATATTATACCTATGCCTTTACAGAGCGCTGTACACCTGTTATGGTAATAATTAGGGATAAAATCAACGGAATCGACTGAAATGGTTGAAATATTTGATACGGACAGAGAGGTGCAGAGATCATGTGGATAGTATATGCAGTAGGGTCTTCATTTTTTGCGGGAATCACATCGATTCTGGCAAAATGCGGTATCCGGGAGACGGATTCTAATGTGGCGACAGCTATAAGAACCGTTGTGGTACTGATATTCTCCTGGCTTATGGTATTTTTGACAGACGCATGGGCGGGAATCGGACAGATTACCGGGAAGACCATGCTGTTTCTTATACTGTCCGGGCTTGCTACAGGGGCATCCTGGCTCTGCTATTTCCGCGCCCTGCAGACAGGGGATATCAATAAAGTGGTCCCCATTGATAAGTCCAGCACAGTCCTTACCATACTGCTGGCATTCATTTTCCTTCATGAGGGGGTGACGCCTGCAAAAATAGCTGCTGTTTTTTTGATCGGCGCAGGGACCATGCTGATGATCTCAAAAAAAGAGGCAGCGGACGGCAGCGGACGGGGTGGCGGAAGCTGGATCGTATTTGCTTCTCTGTCGGCTGTGTTTGCAAGTCTGACAGCCATTCTGGGAAAAATAGGGATCACAGGCGTGGACTCCAACCTGGGAACGGCGATCAGGACAACAGTTGTCCTTTTTATGGCCTGGATCATGGTCTTTGTCACAGGAAGACAGCATGAGATTAGGAAGATACGGAGGAATGAACTTTTCTTTATTGTGTTGTCAGGGCTTGCTACAGGGGCGTCCTGGCTGTGCTATTACCGGGCTTTGCAGGATGGGGCGGCAAGTGTGGTGGTTCCCATTGACAAGCTGAGTATCCTTGTGACGATCGCTTTTTCCCGGATCGTGTTCCATGAAAAACTTTCAAAAAAGGCAGGGGCAGGTGTGGTGCTGATCACTGCGGGGACGGTTATGCTGGCGGTCCTGTAAGGCTTTTGGACTTAAGACAATCCTCGTTTACGGGTGGTTGTCTTTTTTTTCTGTAATTATGAATTTTAACGAAGAAATGTATGCAATTTATTGCGTGGCAATGTAAATAGTGTTACAATCAGGGTATTACCTAACATGAACAGGGTTAATGTTTACAGGGAGGACAGGAATGAAAAAAAACAGCGGACTTAACGAACTGATCTATGAATATTATGAATCCCGTATCCTCTTTGGCGTATACAGATATGGGGAACAGTTGTTGTCAGTGCCGAAAATCTGTGCCTCTTTTCGGCTGGGGCGTAATACGATTCAGATGGCACTGGATAAACTGGAAAAAAACGGTTATATAGAAACCGAAGAGCGGAAAGTGGCAAGGGTGGTATATCAGGGAACCGAAGAAACCTTCAGGGAGAATGCCGCAAAATATTTTGTGCCCCGCAAAGAGGGAATCCTGGATTTTGAATATGCAGGTGAACTTTTGTTTTTCCCGATGTGGAAGATTGGGGTGCATAATCTGGAAACGGATATCCGGGGAAATTTAAATGAGAACCATGATACAGTTATGGACCAAACGGTTCCCATACCTGTAAAGCTGTATTTTGAGGTTCTGCGCACTTTTCACAATGATCTGCTTTTAAATCTTTACTGGCAGTGCCTGCGCTATCTCAATTTTCTATATCCGAAAAGAGATACGGATATACCGGTTTTAGCCGCAGGCGAAACTTTGCCGGAGACAAATATGCAGGGGCTGAAGTCAGAGTTTGATGACTATTTTGACAGTATACAGAATGAAGTGCTGGAATTCATCGCACATGCCGGTGAAGCATATCATTTGGAAAACGTCAGGCAGATCCCATTTTCGTGGACGATTTACCGTCGGCGGCCCCAGGTGCGGTATACGCTGGCGTCTGTGATCATCCGTGAGATTTTATGGGAGCGTTATCCAGTCGGCAGCTATCTGCTCTCCCTGCCCAAAATGGCGGAGCAGTACCAGGTATCTTTAAGCACAGTCCGGCGAACACTGGATGTACTCCATTCTCTGGGTGTGACCAGAACCTATATGGGAATCGGGACAAAGGTCTGCCTGGAACCCGTGGGTATGGAGGTTATGAAGATATCGGAGATCCGTGAAAATATGCGGCTTCACGGAGAAGGTATGCAGATTTTGGCTATGACAGTCCGCAGCGTGACACTCTTTACCATGGAATCCGTCACGAAAAGAAAGAGGGAGGAATTCCTGCAGTCAATCACAAAACTGCGCGGAAAAACCAGCAGTATTCTTTTCATTGATGTGCTTCTGAGCTTTATCTCCGCGGAATGTCCCTCTGCGATCATCCGGGAATGCTATGATAAACTCAGGGAGCTGAACACATGGGGCTATATTTTATCCGCGGTACTGATGGGAACCGGACAGCTTGACGCGGATTATACCGGGTTTATCGACCGCCAGGAAAAAGATCTGCGGACGGATGACTTTGATGCGTTTGCGGAACAGTGGCAGATATTTATAGAGAACAGAATGAAATTCTTTTATTCTAAATTTTCTTTCCGGGAGGAATGAAAGTGGTTTTTATATCCCTGCAGCTTTGCATGCAGAATTGTCTGGCACAGGACCGGAATCGAAACAGATACGGGATATAAGGGGGAGTTCTATGCAAAAGAAAATATTTCCTATCATTTTAACAATAGCGCTGCTGATATCCAGTTTGGTTTCTTTCTTTTACATTTACAATCTTCAGGGAAATGCGAAAGTGATCAACTATGCAGGTGTTGTGCGGGGGGCTACCCAGCGCCTGGTTAAGCAGGAACTGAACGGTCAGCAAAATGATTCCCTGGTGGAAAAAATTGATGGTATCTTAAAAGAACTGCAGACAGGGGAGGGGGATGTGGGACTCACACGCCTGAACAGTGATGCATTTCAGGAGCTGATCGTTGAAATGCAGAGAGAGTGGAAAGACCTGAAAGAAGAGATTTACCTTGTCCGGGCCGGAGAGGGTGCTGAAATTCTCTTTGATGACAGCGAGACATTCTTTGCACTGGCGGACAGGACTGTGGCGGCGGCTGAACAGTATTCCGAAAAAAGAGTCCGATCCGCTGCAGTGAGCCTGCTGATCCTGAACTTTGCATTTATCATTCTTGTCATTTTGATCTATATATATAACGCAAGGCAGGCAGAGCGCCAGAGGGAGCTTGAGAAAGCAGAGGATGAAAACCGGAAAAAGAAAGAACAGCTCTCCAGGCAGGAGGAGAATCTGCAGGCACCCATGAATGACATTTCTGAGCTCATGTACATTACAGACATTGAAAATTATGATCTGTTGTTTTTAAACCAGGCCGGCATGGAAATCTTTCATGTGGATTCCCTGGAAGGGAAGAAATGTTACCGTGTCCTCCAGGGAAAGGACGCACCCTGTGAATTCTGCACCACACCGATCCTGAGGGAAGGTGAAAATTATACATGGGAGCATGACAACCCCATAACCGGGCGCCACTATATTCTGAAGGACCGTCTGCTGGAATGGAACGGGCGGCCTGCCAGAATGGAGATCGCCTTTGATACCACCAAGGCGGAACAGGAAAAGCTGTTTTTGAAATTTACCCTGGAGGCGGAGAAACTGGTGACAGACTGCGTGAGCATGCTGTATCAGCAGAAGGATATCATTAAAACTTCAGCACAGGTTCTGGAGAAGTTCGGAAGTTTTCTGCATGCGGACCGTGTCTATATTATAGATATCAAAGAGGATAGGATGTATGCCCGTTTGGAATGGTGTGCGGATGGAATCATTTCCCATAGGGAGCGGCTGCAGGGGATTCCGGTTTCCCTGATTGAACGCTGGATCCCTTATTTTAACAGGAAGGAATGTGTCATTATCCAAAACGTGAATCAGCTTGGGGATACGAATACGGCAGAATACAGGCTTTTGCGGGAACATGCGATCACCAGTTTGGTGGCAGCGCCCCTTGAAAAGGGCGGGACACTGCTTGGCTGTCTGGTCGTTGACAATCCGCCGGCAGGGCAGATTGTCAGTATTGCATCACAGCTGCAGACCCTGTGCTATTTTCTGCTGCTTGCGCGCAGTAATGCGCAGAGCCAGAAGGAGCTTTCGCGGCTGAGTTATTTTGATACGCTCACTTCTTTTTACAACAGAAACCGTTACATTGAGGATACCAATGCCATGACACACACGGACAGCCCGGCAGGGATCGTGTACCTGGATGTGAACGGATTAAAGGACATCAATGACCAGTACGGGCATGAGTTTGGGGATACGGTACTGGTCGAGTGTGCCAGACGGATGAAGCAGGTATTTGAAGGCGCTGATTTTTACCGCATCGGCGGTGATGAGTTTGTGATCATCTGCCCGGGGATAGAGAAGGATGTCTTCCACAGCAAGCTTCGTGAACTGAGGGCACAGTTCCAGAAAGAACCGCATTACCGGGCGGCCATTGGTTCCCGGTGGACAGAAACGGTCAGCAGCTTAAAAGAGATCATTGCGGAAGCGGATGCCAGAATGTATGAGGATAAGAAGGAATTTTACCGGCAGAATCCTGTCTCACAGCGTTACCGGCATCACAGCGATGAAGTCCTTCATCTTGCAGATCCCGGTATTCTGATGGAGGAGATACAGCAAAACCGGTTCGAGGTATATCTCCAGCCAAAGGTTTCCTCATCAGACCGTATGGCCGTGGGCGCGGAGGCTTTGATCCGATACCGCTCCAAATCCGATACCCTGATGCTTCCCGGGAATTTTCTGCCGCTGCTGGAGGAAAATGAGTCTATCAGCCTGATCGATTTCTATGTGTTTGAATTTGTCTGTGTAAAACTGAAAGACTGGATCAATCAGGGAAAACAGGCATTCCCTGTGTCTGTAAACTTTTCCATCTCATCCCTGATACAGTCTTCCTTTGTGGAGCATCTGACAGGCATCTGTACAAAATATGACATCTCACCGGAGTATCTGGAGATAGAAGTTACCGAGAAGATACATGATGTGGAGGGGCTTGATATTAAGTCTCTGATCATAAATCTGCACAATGCGGGATTTGCGGTTGCCATTGATGATTTCGGCACAGAGTATGCCAACCTTGCCCTTTTGTCTGAGATTGACTTTGACGTGCTCAAGCTGGATAAGAGTATGATCGACAATATAGCCGTCAATCCGAAAACCAAAACCATTGTGGGCCTCATTTCCGGTGTCTGCCATGACCTTGGTGTCCATATGGTTGCGGAGGGCATTGAGACAGAGGAACAGTTTATGACACTGCGCTCCTGCGGCGTGGATTCGGTCCAGGGATTCCTGTTCAGTAAACCTGTGCCTATGAAGGAATATGAGGAACGTTTTTTGAAAACAACAGATAGTGAAAAATAAAAATAGGTCTGTAAAGCGAACTGCTTTGCAGGCTTTTTTTTGCAGCGGTCGGTTCCGGCAATGCTGAGGGAAGTACGATTCTCAAAAATATCTCTTCTTGTCTAATGGGCGCATATTAAGTATAATATGTTAGAATCTCAATCTCAGCAAAAAGGAAGAGGTAACTAAAAGTAATCATGAAACGTAGAAATGGATTTCTAAAATGGTTCAAAAACCAAAAATTAGGCCGGAAGATTTTATATACCTTCATACTTGCATCCGTCATACCACTTCTGGTGGCACAGATTTTAATGCTCTATGTCATTGTAAACAACATAAAAGAAAAGGTAGATACCCTTATGGTGAACCAGCTTGCCCAGATATCAGAGAGGACGAATTTAACCCTGGATATTTACACAAATCTTGTCTACCAGATCTATGCGGATAACCAGATCATTGATGGAATCAAGGTTTATGAGGCAGAAGATTCAGAGGTTAAGGCGCGTATCTACCGGGAAATCTGTGATAAATTGCAGCAGTACGGAACTTCCGTCAATGGGATTGAGTGTATCAGTATTATCCTGCCGGACGGACAGGATATTACATATGATTTCGGTATGGCATCCGCTGTGGATAATCTCTGGGAAAGTTATGAGGATATGACATCCATAGAGCCATACCGTCAGGCACAGGATGCCACAAATATGATCATATCACCTACCCAGCGTTTTGTTCGGGGAAACCAGGAGGAACGGATCTTCCACATAGCAAAGCAGATGTATGACTTTAAAGATATCCAGAAGGGTCCCATTGCCTCAGTGGTGACCAGTGTCAATGAATCCGTCTTAAATGCAGTGTGCAGCACGGGGCAGACAGAAAAAGAATCGGAGATTTATGCGGTTAATTTTATCACAGACCGCAAGGGTAATGTGCTCACTTATCCCAACTCCTTTTACTCCGGCATAGCCATCAGCACCAATAAGACCATCAAGGATTTTGTGAAGAACACAGGGGAGCTGAAAGGAAAAAATATTGCTGTGAACCGTTACGAGGACAAGCAGCTGGGATGGATCTTTTATAATGCATATGACAGGGATTATATGCTGCGTGATGTGACAAGGATCCAGTTTCTGACCATTTTTATCGGTGCGCTGTTGTTTGCCGCCTCTATTTTGCTCATACGTTATACGGTAAGTCTTATAGAGCGGTCCACAAGGAGTATTGTAGGGGGAATCCAGCAGGTGCAGAGCGGTAATCTGGATGTTCAGGTGCATGTGGATACTGAGGATGAGATGGGACAGATCGCGGACAATTTCAATACCATGACAGGAAAAGTCAAGAATCTGATCACAGAAGTAACTGAGATCACACAGAAGCAGAAAGACGCGGAGATACGGGCGCTGGAGGCTCAGATCAATCCGCATTTTCTGTACAATACACTGGATTCCATCAACTGGATGGCGATTGAAAAGCAAGAATATGAGATTAGCAAAATGCTGCGCAACCTGGGGATCATTCTCCGGTACAGCATAAATAAAAGCAACCAGATGGTGACCATCTCGGAGATGGCAGACTGGCTGGAAAAATATGTCAGCCTTCAGAAAATGCGGTTCAACAATGCTTTTATCTGTGAGATATATGTAAGTGAAGAGGCAAAAAATATCAGGATTCACAAGCTTCTCATCCAGCCTTTTGTGGAAAATGCGATCCTGCACGGGTTCAAGGGCATTGAGGGCGGAGGAATCCTGCGGGTTGATATTATCGTGTCAGAGGACAAGAAAGAGCTGGATATCATCATAGAAGATAATGGAAAGGGAATGCCGCCCGGTATGGCAGATACCTTTAATGATCCTGAGAAGGCAGTCCGGGATGACGGCAGGAGCATCGGCCTGAACAATGCATTTGCCCGAATGCGTATGTATTACGGTGAAGATGTTTCATGGGATGTAAAGAGTATACAGGATATAGGAACTATTATTACACTGAAAATACCGGTACGGGATAAGGAGTGGAGACAATGAGGATCATAATCGTGGAGGATGAGATAAAAATTCGGGAAGGTATGGGAAAACTGATAGAATCACTGACAGACCATATTGTTCTGGGGGAGGCTTCCGATGGGGAGGAAGGACTTGACCTGGTTCTCCGTTTTAAACCGGATCTTGTGATCACAGATATCCGTATGCCGAAAATGGACGGCCTGGAGATGATCCGACGTCTTTATGAACAGAAAATACCGGTACATGCAGTTATCCTGAGCGGATATTCCGAGTTTGAGTACGCTAAAAAAGCTATACAGTATGGGGTGGATGATTATCTGCTGAAACCTCTGGCAGTGGATGACGTGCAGGATATGCTGGAAAAAATTGAAGAGAAAATAAAAAAGGAACAGCTTACCAAGGGCAGTCCTGAGGTGCATCTCAGAAATCTGATCTTCGGGGAAGAGCAGGAGGAGGAAAAACAGTATGACATATTGGAGAAGGTATGTGGTCTGGCAGAACAGGCCCAATACATTCTCTTTGCCGGGTACATAGGTTCCGCACCGGCTTCCTACAGAGAACAGGCAGAGAAAGCCCTGGAAGAGCTGAGAGAGAAGTACCGGGAGATAAAATGGTACGCTTTTTATATGGAAAACCTGCAGGAGTTCTATATTCTGGCCTGCGCAGAATGGGGATCTGAAAGGATTTCGGACCTGGAAAAATCTTTTTATAACAGACTGATCTTCCACTGGCAGGATAAGGAGGAGCGGCCAATCTGGACCAGACAGGCGTTCCAAAGTCTGAGAGATCTGAAGAAAACAGCACAGAACCTGAATGATCTTATTTCTTTCTCCCTCATTTGGAACCAAAAGGGATGGCTTACCAGGGAGGATGTGAAAGCATACCACCCCGCTCCCTTTCTGCCCCCCGCTGAGATTTATACACGCATTCGCAATGCTGTCTGTCAGGGAAATCCGGAAAAAGAAAAGGAAGGGGCAGAGGAATTTCTGCGCTATATGAAGGATGGGCATTTTGATGCGGATGATATCCGCAGGGCTTTTGTAAAGAATTACTATATGATCGGAGATACCCTGGAGGATATAGACAGAGCACTTTTTGAGCATCTGAAAAGTGCGAATCTGCTCCGGAATATAGAGGCAGCGGTCACCTGGCATGAATTGGAGAATGCGTACAGGGATGTTATCCAGCTCATCACCAGCACCAGGGTAAAGCGGGAGGATATCAGCAATTACGTGATCAAAAAAGCTATCAATTATATAAGGGAGCACTATCAGGAGGGCCTTACGCAGGAGGAAGTTTCCCGGGTCCTGGAGATCACACCCGAATATCTGAGTACCCTTTTTAACAGGGAGATGGGAATCACATTCTCCAGTTTTCTGAAGCAGTTCCGCATGAGCCATGCCAAGCGTCTGTTAAAAGGAACGGATATGAAAATTTATGAGATCGCAAAAGCCACCGGGTACAATGATCCTAAATATTTCCAGAGGGTATTTAAAGAAGAGACAGGCGTATCCCCCGGTGAATACAGGCAGATGAATTAGGAGGTAAGATGCATGAAAGGTATACGAAGTATGGTTCTTGTCTTTTGTGCCCTCTGCCTGGCAGGATGTTCCGCGGAGGGCATCAGGGTGGAAGACGGTGAGAAAAAAGAGCGGGAAGAACTGGTACTCTGGAGTTATTACGAGACTGAGAAACAGAGGACATCCATGGATGAACTGACAGATGGATTTAATGCCTCTCAGGAGCAGTATCACCTCACATGGGAATATCACGGGCCAGTGACGGAATTCAGCAAAAGACTGGCAATCGGAATCACCCAGAACCAGCTTCCTGATATGGTGATCATCGACAATCCTGATATGCCCTCCTATGTCAGTATGGATAAGCTGGAGGATATTACAGAGGCAGTAAAAGAGATAGAGGATTTAGATCAGTATTTTCCAAATGCCATGGAATCTGTGGAGTATGAGGGACGCTATTACGGACTTCCTTTTTGCTGCAACAATGTGGCTTTGATCTATAACAAAGACATTCTGGAACAGAAGAAGATTGCTGTTCCAGAGAATTGGGAACAGCTTGAGACGGCTGCCGGAAGTCTTACAGAGGAGGGCAGGTACGGGTTTGCCATGTCTGCTGTCAGCGGGGAGCAGAGTGCTTTCCAGTTTGCTTCTTTTATGCTGTCAGCCGGTGATGAGCTGGACCAGGCAGGCGGGGAAGGGACAAAAAGGGCATTTCAGTTCATACAGAATATGGTGGAACAGGGCATGATGTCCAGGGAATGTGTAAACTGGTCACAGAATGACGTGGCAAGGACCTTTATTGCAGGAGAATGCGCCATGATGGAAAACGGGCCATGGGTATTTCCTGCTCTGGATGATGCTGGCATCAACTACGGCGTTGCAGCATTTCCCGGGGACCAACGATATATGGGTGTCCGTGGAGGAGAGAACATAGCAGTGCTGAAAGGGAAAAACAAAGAGGGAAGCGTTGCGTTTTTAAAATATTACAGCCAGATTGACACAATGCTGAATGCAAATCTGAGAGCGAACTCTCTGCCTCCCAGAAAAGATGTGGCAAAATTGTTTTTAAAAGCTAAGCCGGAATACGGGATCATACTGGAGCAGATGGAAAACTGCATCTCAAGGACCAGTTTTGAAAACTGGTCAGTTCTGTCAGAGCAGTTATCAGAAGGACAGTATGAGATCATTACGGGAGTGAGCACACCGGAGGATGTGTGCAGCAGAATACAGGAAGCGCTGAAACAATAAAGAAATAGATGCAGAACATGGACAGGGTGGAAATTCAGTTGAAGAATTTCCACCCTGTTTAATCTTTTATACTGTAAGACAGAAAGGTTTTTAGTTATATTTTAGATAACAAATAAAGTTGCAGATACAAAAGAATGAAAAAACAAGAACAGAAAACATGCAGATAGTTAAAGGAGAAAATACAAATGATTTTAGAGGTTATGTTAAATTCAGAAAAAGATGCAGTTGATTTTGTTTCAAAAATAACTGCATTTCCGGAACATGTAGACTTAAGCTATGGTCATTATTCAGTTGACGCAAAATCTATACTTGGCGTTCTGGGAATAGGCGTTGGAAAGAAGGTAAGGTTATCTGTTTATTCAGATGATACAAAGACATTGGAAGAAAGTATTAGGGGATATATCGCATCGTGACAGAAGATCAATTATGAGACCTCTCGGGGGAAAGGATTCCTCAGAGAGGTTTTATGCGTAGTGATCCGTGTGAAATTTCTTAAGTTTTGGCTGGATATCCATATTGTTTATGGAAAAAGAAGGTGATAAATTTACATTAAGAAAAGGAGGCGTTCCATGAAACATGATATAAAAATAGAAAATAAAAGTTTGGAAATGATGATATCAGAAAAGGGATACATTTCAAAATTATCCATGAAAGATGACCCGTATAAAATGAACTGGGTCATTGAAGAAGCATATTTATCGCAGGCCGGATATCAGGATGCAGATAAGTTATTTGGATATTTTGATATTACGGCAGATGGTAAACAGCGTAACAGCCGTGAGTTCTCTCCTGTGATTGAAAAGGAAGGTGCAGAGATCACAGTTACATATGATTTTGGAAATATGAAGATCATAATGATTTACGACATGGGAAAGAATGACGGGGAGCTTCACTGGACCATCCATTTAGTAAACCAGGAGAAAAAAGATATCTGGATCTCAGATTTTGGGGTGTGGATCTCATTTGCCTATGTGATGTTCAGGGACAAAGAGGTACTCAGAAATATACATAATTCCGCAGCGGTATTCTCCTCCATATCTGACAATTATACGAAATTAAATGCAGTGCGCCGGGACAACCGGGGAGGAAATCTGGGATTCTATCAGGTTGAAGGCGAAGCCTTATCCATCGGTACTTACTGTGATTATGAAAATTTGTTTTTTGAAAACGTTTCCCCTTCTCTGGATGGAATGTTGTTCCATAAACTATATTTCGCAGGCGGATATCCGGAAGGTTTCCAAAACAAGGATTGGATATATAAAAAAGATGGCTTTATGCTGAAAGCAGAAGAAGACAGGACGTGGAAATATGTCGTAAATATCAACAGAAATCAGGAAGAGTTTCTGGAAAAGGGCTTGAAACTGAATCATCCTAAAGTGGATTATACGCCGCTTAATATAATCGGTGAGACTGCAAGATTGACCGTTGAAGTTTCGGAATCTCTGAAAATCCTCTCAGCCGAGGCACTTTTTAAAGAAAATGACACAGTAAAGAGTTTGTCCATTGAAGTAAAGTATGAAGGAGAAATGTATCATCTCTCATACAAACCAACAGCATTGGGAGAGCATAAAGCAGTCATTAAGTTTTCAGATGGCACAAAAGATTTTGTGGTAATGAATGTCATGGATAAGCTGGATAGGGTCATAGACGAACGCGTGGCATATATTTGTGATGAACTTTATGAGGGAAAAGAGGGGAATCCGCCCTTTGCTTTTAAGCCGGTATCCAACCAAGGGGAATCTCTTGGAAAACTGAATCTCGTACTGAAGAAAAATCTTTTAGGTTCCCTGGATGTGGATCAGGTCAGGAATGTAGAAAAAAGCGCAGTGGAATATGTGCGGCCAAAATGGTTTAAGGACGGAGATTTTAAAAAACCCCGTAAATTATACGGAGACTTCTATCGGTGCATGGATTTTGAATACATAGGACATTTGTTCTATCTGCTGTCAGAATTTGATGATCAGATCCTGGAGCTGTATACAGCAGACACGTATCTGGAGTGGGCAGCGGATGTCTTTGAGTTAAGGGTGAATCCGGATTTGCATGAAGATGAACGGGGAAAAGAGGAATCACAGATGCTGGGTGTCTATTTCCTGTATTTTGAGGATCTGCTCATAAAACTCAAAGAAAAAGAGCTGACAGAAAAACTGCAGACAATACAATCCCTGTGGGATAAGATGATGGACAGGGTCCACCGGGGGGCAGATTCTTATGCAGCGGCAATTACAGAGCATTTTTATGATAACGCGGGATTCGGACCTGCTGCCGGCGCTCTGAGCGTAAGCAAAAAGCGGGAGAGTGCGGAAAAATACGGTGAGCTTCTGCTGGCAAATATAGGATACTCCAATGATTTTCGGGCACAGAATCCGGATCGCTGGTGGGAAGCCCTGTCTTATATGACCCACTCCCTGTGGGGTGGCCTGACGGCAGCCGCAGCATATAAAGTCTTCTCCTATTTACAAAATACAGAATTCCTGGAAGGAAGCTACCGGGCCACTGCAGGTGTACTATACTGTTATGATACGCATGCAACGGCTGTGACCCCCTTAAAAAAGGGGATGGCTGTTTCCACCTATGCTGTTGCCGGGCCGCACATCAATCGTCCGGACTTATCCAGAGACCGTTTTGGACAGGCTGCTTTCTATAGGGACGGCGGTATTTTTGCCAGGTTATTCGACAGTGATGACCAGACACCTGACTGGGATATGGGCGAAGAGATGACAGCATATCTTGACAGCTTTGGACAGAAGACATTCATCATAAATAACAAAGGAACCTTACGTGTGATAAATGGCAGTTATGAAGAGACAGAGACAGGATATAAAATTACCAGCTTCGCACCATATAGCAGGGACTTTTATTATATATCAGAAGATGGTATGACTTTGTTAGAGCGCCAGGGAGACGGGAGAAGTGTTGTATTACAGATAAGAAGGTAACTATATGTCAGATGATATTATCTCTATATCGGTTCCGCCATTTCCCGATTTTATAGAGGGAAACTATCGGATGATGAAAAAAGGCCAGAATCATATAAACAGAAGGAATCTAGGATACTTTGACCTGATTGCGGTGAAGAAGGGGAAGTTATTTCTCTCTGAAGATGACTCTCAATATGTGGTAAAGGAAAATGAACTGTTTATCTTATTACCTGACAGACATCATTTTTCATGGAGACCGTGTCAGGAGGATACGGAATTCTATTGGCTGCATTTTTATACAACGGCGCAGTGGAGGCAGAGCAGAAGAGCGAGCCGGTTTATTTCCAATCTGCCTATACCGGAATTACACTACCATCAATGTTCTTACACGCTTCATCTGCCGAAGCATGCGTTGATCAAAGAGCCGGCCATGCTGTTTGGACTGTTTCATAACCTGCTGGACAGTACAACTTCCGGTAAAGAATATATATGGAAGACGGAAGAGCTGTTTTTGAGATTTTTGAAATTCATTGAAAGTCTGGGTATGTATAAGGATAGAAGTACGGTGCTGGCAGAACAGATCTATATGTATTTAGAGAATAATTTAGGACAGCCTGTATCAAATCAACTTTTATCAGAGGTCTTCCATCTGCACAGTAATTACCTGGCAAAAGTGATGAAGGCGGCTTATGGGAAAACACCAATGGAGGTTTTGATGGAAATGCGGATGGAATATGCGAAACAATATCTGCTTCGTTCCGAATATGGGATAGGGACAATCGCCAAGATGGTTGGTTTCAATTCAGAGATATATTTTTCCAACTGTTTCAAGAAACGTATGGGTATTTCTCCGCAGAATTACAGAAAAAAGTATGAGGAGCACATTTAAAATGAGTAATACAAAAACAAACAGCAACGGCCTGTCTTTAAAAAACAGAATCGCGTACGCGGGTACAGATGCGGCAGGAAACCTATTGTACTGTACTCTGACCAGCTTTATTAATTTTTACCACACAGATGTATTCGGGCTTTCTATCGGAACAGCAGCCATAATCGCTCTGTTTGTCCGGATACTCAATACCGCTACTGTTCCGCTGTGGGGGCTGGCAATTGATAAAACAAGATCAGTATACGGCAAGAGCCGTCCATGGTTTGCAAGGCTGGCAATACCTTTTGGGGTGTTTATGTGTCTTACTTTCTTTACACCGCATTTGTCGGGAAACTCCAGAGTTGCTTACGCGGCATTCACTTATCTGACCGCAAGCATCCTCTATACCGGTATTTCTACACCTATAACGGCCATTCTGCCCAATTTAAGTAATGAGTCCTATGAGAGGACAAAGCTGAATTCTTTTAGAATGATTGGAGGAAACATAGGATATTTTGTAACGGCGACATTTACCCTGACACTGGTATCCGTGCTGGGCAGAGGCAACAGACAGCAGGGATTCTCACTGACCGTGCTGCTATACACAGCTATTTCAGTATGTATGTTTTTCTATGCATTCAGGAATACGAGAGAAGTAAATGCAAAGACTGCTAAAAGTCTTCCGATCAGAGACAGCTTCAAGGCGCTCAGGTCAAACTGGCCGTGGGTTATCGTGGTGTTGGGAAGTGCTTTTTATTGGCTGGGCAACTCAACCAGAACCTCTTCCCTGATCTATTATTCCCGTTATTATCTGGAAAATGAGAATTATGTTTCTATTCTGAACGCATTGGTATTGACACAGATGATCGGAGTTGCGGCCATTCCATTTCTGGCACGAAGATTATCAAAAACCTGTATTATGATTCTTGGATTCTTTATCGCTGCTGTAGGTCAGATATCCTTAGGTATTGCAGGAAGAAATTTTACAGTGATCGTGATTGCCTGGGTGATCACAAGTATCGGAACCGGGATCGCGGTGTCCATGCCCTTTGCCATGCTGTCTGACACCGTGGATTACGGTGAATATAAAAACGGAGTGAGAGCCAGCGGCTTTTTGACCGCAGTGGGAAGTGCAGTGGGACTTCAGGTAGGTACCGGATTGGGAGATTTTGTACCGCTGAAGCTGATGCAGCATTTTGGGTATGTTGCAAATCAGAAGCAGTCGGCGACTGCACTGGCAGCGATGAAGACCGGTTTCTCTTACCTGCCGGCTGCATTTTTCATCATAGGTGCTGTCATTATGATATTTTATTACAGATTCGAGAAAAACGAGAGCGTTGTTTTGGAAGAATTGGCTAACAGGAGAGAAAAAATCACAGATACGGATAACAGGCACCGTAATACAGTTCATAAAAATAGACTTGTGCAAGAAGTATGATCTGGTATGAACAGATGTTCCGAAGGTATTGATGCGGATAGAAATTAAACAGGGTGGAAATTCAGTTGAAGAATTTCCACCCTGTTTAATTTTTTAGACTATAAGACAGGTCGGTATTCTCTTATACTTTAGATATCAAATAAATCACCAGAAACGAACGAAAGGGAGGAAACAAAATGAGGAAAAAAGTAGTGAGCGCTATGCTCTGTATGGCTATGGCAGCTACAATGTTGGCAGGATGCGGAGGAAACGCAGGAACAGCTTCCGCGGGAACGGACAGCAGCAAGAAGACTGCCGGAGGAAAGGAAGAGGTGGTCATCTGGGATTACTTCGAGACGGATGCTCAGAAGAACATGATGCAGGACATCATTGACGGCTTCAATGAATCACAGGAGGAATACGAGGCATCCCATGTGTATGTACCCTTTGCAGACTATGAAAAACAGCTGACACTGGGCATGGCATCCGGGGAACTCCCGGACCTGGTCATCCTGGACGGCTGCAGCATGGCATCCTTCATTCAGATGGACCTGTTCGGGGATGTATCAGATGCGGATATCAAATGGGATGAATACCTGGAAGGCCCTATGGAATCCACTATGGCGGACGGAAAACATTACGGCATTCCCTTTGCCACCAACTGTACGGCATTGTTCTACAACAAGGATATCTTCGATGCGGCAGGTATGGAGTATCCCAATGAAAACACCACATGGGAAGATTTCCATGAGATGGCAAAAGCGCTGACGAAAGACGGTGTGGTTGGCTTCGGCAATGCTGCTACAGGAACAGATGAGGGAACCTTCCAGTGTCTACAGTGGTTATACACAGCAGGCGGGGACTACCAGAATGTGAAAGGCGGTACGGATGCCTACAACCTTATGCAGGAGATGGTAGCTGACGGTTCCTGGTCAAAGGACTGCGTGAACTGGACACAGTCAGACGTAAATAACAACTTCGTGGCAGGTAACCTGGCTATGCAGCAGAACGGACCATGGCAGATCCCGGGAATCGAGAAGGACGCTCCTGATCTGAACTACGGTGTGACGGTACTCCCCAAAAAAGACGCGGATTCTGACCAGGCAACCTCCATTCTGGGCGGTGAGAATATGGGAGCTGTAAAACAGGATGACATGGGCGGAGCCACTGCATTCATGGAATACTATGACAAGACAGAGGTGATGGTAGACGCTATGAAACAGTACGGTTCCTTCCCGCCGAAAACAGAGGCGGCTCAGGACTCCTACTGGACAGATGACCCGATCCAGAAAGAATTTATCACACAGCTTCAGACATCCATCCCAAGAGGCCCAAGTGCTTCCTGGCCGGAATATTCCGATGCACTGCAGACAGGATTCCAGGAGGTTATGACCTCAGCAAAGACTCCTGAAAAAGCAGCAGAAGATACACAGGCAGCCGTGGATAAGGTGAAGGCATCAGAAAAATAAACAGCCGGAAAGGGACAGGACCCTCCTGTCCCTTTTTAACCCCATAACTGCTCATAGGAAAGGATGAAAGATAATGAAAAAAGGGAAAACTCTCGGACCAAAGGTTGGTTTTTTGTTTGCACTTCCAGCCGCCATCTACATGCTGATATTTGTGGGATACCCCATGATACAGAACTTTATCCTCAGTTTCAAGAATGTGGATGTATATTCCTTTGCAGATGCATCCAAGCAGGCGTTTGTAGGATTTGAGAACTATAAGGAACTGTTTTCAGGCGGTGAGGCGATACTGACCACAGCTATTAAAAATACACTGATCTTTACGGTGGCATCAATTTTCTTCCAGTTTTTTATCGGATTCGGCCTTGCGCTTCTGTTCAGCAAAAAATTCAAGGGAAGCTCCTTCTTCCGAGGTGTGACCATGATCTCCTGGCTGCTTCCGGTCACGGTTGCGGGTCTGCTGTTCAAATTCATGTTTGCCAGCAAAGGCGGTATCATCAACCAGCTTTTCATGTCCCTGCATCTGATCAACGCACCGCTGGAATGGCTGCTGGACCCCAAACTGGCTATGATAGCCATTGTAGTGGCAAATATCTGGATTGGTATCCCCTTTAACATGATGCTTCTGATCACAGGACTCACCACCATTCCGGAGGAGATCTATGAAAGCTCACGTCTGGACGGGGCAAATAAATTCCAGACACTGTTCCAGATCACGATCCCCATGATAAAGCCGGCTATCATGTCTGTGCTGACGCTGGGATTTGTATATACATTCAAAGTGTTCGACCTGGTATGGGTCATGACAAAGGGCGGGCCGGTCAATGCCACAGAGCTGGTTTCAACTTATGCTTACAAGCTGTCCTTTGACCAGTTCCAGTTCAGTAAGGGCGCGGCGGCAGCCAATATTCTGTTCCTGATACTGTTCGTGGTAGGTATTTTCTATATTAAACTGATCAATGATGAAGACGAGGTGATGTGAGATGAAGAACGAGAAAGGAAACCTGAAATTTTTTATCATCGGAGCCATAGTATTTGTGATCTTCATTTTCCCGTTATACTGGATGGTGGTCACAGCGCTGAAAACACAGGTAGAGATTTTTCAGATTCCCACGCCTCTCTGGCCGAAGAATCTGACTCTGGACGCATTCGCGGATCAGCTCTCTGCATCCAGTGATACTTTGAGGGGCTTTAAAAACAGTATGATCATTGCAGCGGGCGCCACAGTGATCTCCACTATCTTGTCCATTCCCGCCGCATACGGGCTGGCCAGGTTTAAATTCAGCGGCAGAAAAGTCCTGATCTTATATTTCCTTATGACACAGATGCTTCCGTCAACCCTGATCCTGACATCCCTGTATATTATGTTCTCCAAGATGGGCCTGCTGAATTCTTATCTGGCTCCCATCCTGGCAGACGCTACCCTTGGAATCCCGTTCAGTATTATTATTCTGAGGACCTATTTCCTCTCCATACCGAAGGAACTGGATGAGGCGGCAAAAATCGACGGCTGCAACAGCATCACATCCTTTACGAAGATCATGCTCCCCATAGCAAAACCGGGCGTTATTGTAGCTGCCGTATTCTCTTTTGTATATGCATGGGGCGATCTGATCTATGGAATCACTTTTATGACAGACCCTATGAGAAGGCCCATTACCTCCAGCATTTACAACTATGTGCAGCAGTATCAGACATTGTGGAACGCCACCATGGCCTTTGGTATTATCGCGATCCTGCCGGTGGTTCTTATCTTCATTTTCATGCAGAAATATATTGTCAGCGGTCTGACCAACGGTGCAGTCAAGGCATAGGCCGGATATAAGGCAAATCAGGAGGAATAAAATGAGATTACAACCTATTGATCTTCAAAAAATAAAAATACAGGATCCTTTTTGGACAAAGCACGTGAAGCTGGTGGGAGAAGCAATCATCCCCTACCAGTGGGATGCCATGAATGACCGTATCCCGGATGCGGAGCCGTCCCACTGCCTGGAGAATTTCGCTGTTGCGGCAGGAAGAAAAAAAGGAGAATTTTACGGCGCGGTATTCCAGGATACCGATATAGCCAAATGGCTGGAGGCAGTGGGATTCTCTCTGGCAGCAGAGAAAAATCCTGAGCTGGAGAAGACCGCAGATGAGGTCATAGATCTCATTGCGGAGGCGCAGCAGGAGGATGGGTATCTGGATACCTATTTTATTATAAAAGAGCCGGATAAAAGGTGGAAGAACCTGCGGGAAGGCCATGAACTATATACTGCAGGGCATATGATGGAGGCAGCCACAGCCTATTACCAGGGAACTGGAAAGAAAAAATTCCTGGGCGTGGTGGAGAAACTGGCGGATCTGCTCTGTGATACATTCGGCAGTGAGGATGGGAAAATCCATGGGTATCCGGGACATCAGGAAGTGGAAATCGGCTTGATCAAACTATTCCAGGTGACAGGAAAACGGAAATATCTGGATCTGGCAAAGTATTTTATTGATGCGCGTGGAACAGGAGAGAACTATTTTCTTCAGGAGATCAGCAGAGGCGACAGCGGAAATATCTTTCCGGAGCTTTCCGATTACCGTCCCGAGTATTCCCAGTCTGACAGACCGGTACGGGAGCAGGAAGCAGCAGAGGGGCACGCTGTAAGGGCAGTCTATATGTACAGCGCTATGGCGGACCTGGCATATGAATATCAGGACGAGGAGCTGATGGCAGCCTGTAAAAGACTCTGGAATAACATAGTACAGAGACAGATGTATATCACGGGAGGTATTGGCGCATCCGGAATTCTGGAGCGTTTCACAGTGGATTATGATCTGCCCAATGACTGTAACTATGCGGAGTCCTGCGCCTCCATCGGACTGGCTATGTTCGGCATCAGGATGGCGAATATAACAAAAGACGCTTCCTACATAGATACTGTGGAGCGGGCTCTGTATAATACGGTTCTGGCGGGGATCGCTCTGGACGGAAAAAGCTTCTTCTATGTAAATCCTCTGGAGGTGTGGCCTGATAATTGTATGGAACGCACCTCAAAAGAACATGTAAAGCCCACCCGTCAGAAATGGTTCGGTGTTGCCTGCTGTCCACCTAATATAGCCAGAACCCTGGCTTCCATGGGGCAGTACATATATTCTGTTGGTGAGACCGCTCTGTATGTCCATCTCTTTATTTCAAATGAGGTATGCATAGAAATGGAGACAGGGGAAGTCAAGGTTTCCCTGGAGACGAAATTTCCTTTTGAGAATCTGGTGAGGATAAAAGTCAGCCATGTGCCGGACGGAGGAATGACACTGGCAGTAAGGATTCCGGAATACGCCGGAATGTACCAAATGACCGCAAAAGGACAGCTTCTGGAATATAAAGAAGAAAAAAGATATGCATATCTTGCACTTGCGCAAGATGCAGATATCAGTATTTCTTTTGAAGCGCCGGCAAAATTTGTCCGTGCCAATCCCAAGGTACGTGCTGACTGCGGCAAAACGGCAGTGGTAAAAGGCCCCCTTGTATATTGTCTGGAGGAAATTGACAACGGGAAAAATCTGGCAGAGCTGTATGTGGATACAGAGAAGGAAATACAGGAGGTACCGTCTGAGCTGTTCGGGGGTATCACGGAGCTGGTGCTGCAGGGTAAAAGGATGGAAGAAAGTGCCTGGGATGAAAAAGTGCTGTATGGAGAACATCCGGTGAAGTTATCAGATGTAACATTGAAAGCGATCCCCTACGCCTATTGGAACAACAGAGGTATGGGAGAGATGGCTGTGTGGGTGAAGGAACTGATCTCAGGGTGAAAGAATGAACGGGAAAGGAAAAGGTTAAAGACTATATGAAGAAAAGAGGATGGAAGTTATGTTCTTTGGTGCTGAGTACAGCAATGGCTGCCACCTGTCTGCCGGCAGGAACCGTCAAGGTAAGAGCCGCTGAAGAGGAGGGGGCCGCAGCCGGTGAGGAGAACGGAATCGTGAAGACAACAGAGGCTGTGATCCAGGATGATTTTACAGGGGATCTTGATCCTGCCTGGTTTGATATGGCAGGAAACGTGGAGTATACGGAGGGGGCACTGACCCTGAATAACGACGGCGGACCTGTGTCTTCTATAAAAAGAAATGTGGGAAACGGCGATTTTACCGTTGAGACTAAATGGAGCAGCTATTCTGCCGATACCCAGGGAAACAATTCCGTAGTCATCTTCCGTGTCTCCGATGGAACAGAGAATAATCTGGTGGAGATCCAGCGTTTCAGCAACGGGGAGCTGAAGCTGCTTTTGATCAACGATAAGGTGCAGACCTCTTATACCACGAAAACGGATTTCGCAGACACAGAAGGCTGGTTCCAGATTGGATATAACAGTGATGACGGGACAGTGATCGCTGTGTACAGGACAGGGGATGAGGATGAGTACATTCCCCTGGAGGGAAATGGTGAGGCCATGTCCAATTTCGGAGGAAAGCATGTAGCTGAACTCAGAGCACAGAAATGGGGCGGTTCAGCTCCTGTATCTGTTGATTTCTTACAGTTCAACAGCACTTTTGTGAAGGAGGCCCAGTATAGTACAGCAGAAAACACAGATTTTACCGGGCCTGTTCTGACAGATGACTGGTATGGGCAGGACGGTGATGTGAGATATGAAGACGGACATCTGGCTCTTGTAAATGCAGGGGACGGAATCAGTACGGTAAAGAGGAATGCAGGCGACCAGGATTATTCCATAGAAGCCAAATGGAGCGGTTTTTCATCAGATGAGACAGGAGGGGCTATACTGCGGACATCTCTGGATTCATCTGAGGAGAATTTTGCCCAGATGATGCGCATGGGAGACGGGACACTCCGTTTTACTGTGGTAAATCAGGGGGAGACAACGGAGAAGATCATCCCCTATGAAGAGTCACAGGGCTGGTTCCGTATTGACTATGACAGCCAGGCACAGACCATAGATGCCTACTATAAAGTAAATGATGAGGACATGTATGTGCTGGCACCGGGCAGCGGTATGCCGGTGAGTGATTTTACGGGTATCCACACAGCAGAGCTGATCGCGGATGACTGGGATGCCCAGGGAGAGACCAGTATCGTTTTTGACGAAGTGGATTTTGCGTATAATGAAGAGGTGAATCTGAAGCTGCAGTCAGATTACTTTACCGTAGATATTGACGAGGAGACCGGCGGTATTTTTAAGCTTTCAAATCCGGGGGATGAGTACGGGACCAATTATGTGATGAATCCCACCATAAAGCCGGAGTTTGACGTGGATGATTCCCGCTGGACAGGTGATGTGAAATTAACTGTAAAAAAAGGTGATTCTGATTATTATCCGGCGCTTACCTCTTGGTCTGATGATACCAGAAAGGTGTCCAGAAGAGATGACGCGGTCACAGTTTCCTATGAATCGCCATCTGCCGGGAAATACGGCATCAAGGATTTTGCGCTGCGTGAGACTTACCGGTTAAATGAGGAGGGGAACCAGCTCAACTGGTCCATCAATATACAGAATACAGCAGATGAAACGATTGAGATTGCGGATCTGGGCCTGCCTCTTCTTATGAATTCCTGGTGGAATACCAGCCAGGAGGGAATCTATGAACAGAATGTGGCCCGTCATTCTTATGTGGCAGAGGACGGTTCTTACATTTACTGGCAGCGGCCAAACGGGGATGGTTCCTTTTTAGTTATGGTGCCTGATGACGGGACTTCGCTGGAGTTTAAAGATAAGGCCAGATTTAAGGAAGGGCCGTTTGCGGAAAAGGATCCGAGCTGGGAAGGTCTGGTTGAGTATTATATCCATTCCAAAGAGATATCCAAAGACCGTCCGGGAGGCTATCTGCCGGCAACATCCCTGAGCCTTGAGCCGGAAGCGGAACAGACGTATGGATTTACATTTTACTGGGCATCAGACTATTCGGACCTCCGGGACATCCTCTATGAAGCCGGAATCGTGGATGCGGTCTCCCTTCCGGGAATGGTGATCCCCCAGGATATGAAGGCAACGCTGGCAGTGAGATGCAAGGAACAGATCAACAGTGTGACTGCTGATTCAGACAGCGCAGAGATAACAAAAAAGGAAGACAGAAATGGCTATGAAATCTATGAGATCGCTTTCTCTGACCTGGGAGAGAACTATGTGACAGTAAATTATGGGGAAGATAAGAAAAGTGTGCTGCAGTATTATGCTACGGAACCCATAGAGACTTTGATCCAGAGCAACACGGATTTTCTTGTGGACAAGCAGCAGGCAAAGACGGAAAAAGGGTACAACGGAGCATACCTGCAGTGGGATATGTCCACCGGAAAACAGATATCCTGGGATGATTATCCGGGAGGAGGATGGAAAGAATGGATGGCAGGGGGTTCTGATGACCTTGGATTATCCCCGGCAGTCTATCTTTCTGAAAAGAATATCACTGCCCCCCAGCAGGACCAGATCGATTCCCTGGAGTATTATATGGAAAACTTTATCTGGGGATATATGCAGCAGCATGATACCTATAAGGTCTACCGCTGGTATGACGGCAAGGATGGCACGCCAAAGGACCAGGGCACCTGGAGATCCTATAATTATGTGCATGTGGCCAATACCTATTACAATATGTACCAGATCGCACAGCGCTACCCTGATATGACTCATTATCTCAGTGCAGATGATTATCTGCTGAGATGCTATAACACACTGAAGGCATACTTTACGTATGGAATGTTTGACGGACATAATTACGAAAACGGAGGAAGAGGCGCCTATATTTTCGGAAATATGGGAGAGATGAACCTGCCTAACATACTGAATGCCCTGGAACAGAACGGACATAGTGAGGAGCAGGCGTGGCTGGCCGGCAAAGTGGAGGAAAAAGCAGATATCTTATTTGCTGAGGCATATCCCTTTGCTTCGGAGATGAGCATTGACACCACAGGATTCGAGGCATGCTATACGCTTGCGAAGATGTACGGCAATGGGGCACTGACAGACAAAGTCACACTTGCCTCTCTGGCATGCCGCGGCATGCAGCCGCTCTGGTATTATTACGGATCCGACAACAGGCATATGGGGGAATCCTGGTGGAATCTGGGATATGAGACTCAGCTTGGGGCATGGCAGCAGCAGGACTATCTGTATACCTATGCGGATACATCGGATCAGGAATTTGACGATATTATGAGGGGCACCTATGGCGCTTATCTGGCAGGGTGGGCCAACATCAACTCGGGTCAGATCAGTGACAGTGATGTAAACTATGGTGCAGCGTCCTGGCAGTATCAGAGTGAAAAAGGAACTAACGGATACAATTATATCCCGAGTCTTAACGGCTGGTGGGCATGGTCAGGCGAGGCATCCCTGGGATTCTGGGGCGGTTTGAAGACAGCATCTGCCAATATTGTGGATGATGACATTGTAGGACTGTACGGATATGGCTGTGACCTGGATTACGCGGACGGAATATATTCCATTGTTCCAAAAGACGGTGTGCGCACGCGTCTGACTCTGTATAACAAAGACAAGTTCGCTGTACAGCTTGATAAGACAAGATATACAAAAGCCGGTATTGCAGATGATCTGAGCAGTATTGCACTCACACTTGAGAATGTAACAGAGAAGGAATATGCCCCTGAGATAACCATCAGCAGGCTGCCGGCCGGAGAGTATGAGGTTGTGGCAGATAAAAAAGTGATACAGAGTTTTTCCAGTGATGGCACAGAAGCCGTATTTACACTGGAGCTGTCAGCGGATAAAGAGCAGGATATCCTCATTCAGACAAAACAGTCCGCAGAACCTGCCGATAAGACAAACCTGGAGACAGCAGTGAATCTTGCAAAAGAGACGGCTGCCCAGACAGAAAAGTATACAGAGAAGAGTCTGGCTGATCTTAACAACGCGATCCGGGAGGCAGAGGCTGTACTCAGTGCAGACAGTGCCGATCAAAAGGAAGTGGACCAGGCAGCCCAGAAACTGGCAGCAGCCATGGATGCCCTGGTAAATGTTGAGATTCTGAGAAATTGTGTAACCAGGATGGAGAATCTGTCAGAGGAGGATTACACCAAAGAGAGCTTTAAAACATTCTCCGAAGCAAGAAAAGCGGCAGCGGATGTCCTGGAAAAAGCCGACGCTTCCCAGGAGGAAGTGGATCAGTCCTACGAAGCGCTTGTAAAAGCGTGGGGAAAACTGGAGCATGGTGTGAATACGGCTGCTGCGAAGGTAGCTGCCAGAGAAGCACAGGCTATTTTGGACCAGGATGTATCTGTCTACCGCCCGGCAGGGATAAAGAAACTGAAAGAAGCACTCAGGCTTTTAAATGGGGTGCTGTCTGATGAGACATCCACCCAGGAGGATGTGAACCGGGCCACAGAGACCCTGATCACAGCCCTCACAGAACTGAAAGACATGGTGGATGCCTCAAGGCTTCAGAATATAACGGACCTTGCCAGGGAACTGATGCAGGAGGCAGACAAATATACAGAAGCTTCACAGACAGCACTTCAGACAGCTATTGACACAGCAGCGGCAGTGCTGGAAAATGAAGACCGTACCAAGGCTCAGGTCTCCCAGGCTTATGAGGCTGTGGCAGAGGCTATCGGAAACATGCAGGTGCGCGGAAACAAAGCAGCACTGGAATCGGCTGTCCAGATGGCAGAAGATATCCTGAAAAACGCAGGCAGCTATACAGATACTTCCCTTGCAGGCCTGCAGGAAGCACTGGACAGCGCAAGGCAGGTGCTTGATAATGGGGATGCACTGCAGCAGGAGATCAATGACGCTGCGGCTATGCTCACGGAAAGTCTGACAAAGGTGCGGCTGTTGGGTGATGTGAACCATGATGGCAAGATCAATACCAGTGATGCAGCCTCTGTACTGAGAGCAAGTGCGGAACTGACAGAGATAGCAGAGGAAGACTTAAAAGCAGCAGATGTCAATAAAGACCAGGCCGTTAATACGGCAGATGCCGCACTGATCGAAAAATATGCGGCAGAACTGATCACGTCATTTTAAAGAATGCAGGGAGGGGCTTCAGGTCCCTCCCTGAGAAAGGATACAGAAGCCTATGAAGAGAATAATGAAATGGAGTCTTTTGTCATTGATGCTATCCATGTTTCTGTGTGTGTCAGTTAGGGCCGCATCCAAAGGGATCGTAGACATTGAGGTGCCGGAAATAGAGACAGAGGATAAAGAGATAACAGCAGAATGTAAAATAAGCGGTGCAGGTGAAGTGACCAACGGAAAAATCCGTATTACTTATGACCGGGAAAAACTGAAATTAAAGGAATCCGGCCAGGGGGACAGTCTGGCAGATACCATGGTGGAGATCAATGACCCGATTACGGGAAATAAAAATGAGGGTGAGATCGTATTTGTCTTCGCTTCTGCCCGCCCGGTGTCTATAGACGGGACTCTTCTGCAGATGAAATTCGACAATGCGGGACTGAAGTCAGGAGAAAAAACAGAGATCAAAGTTGCAGTTGAGGAACTTGCCGCAGAATCAGAGGAGCTGACAGAGACGGCAGAGTGTAAAAACGGCACGGTCTTTATAGGTAAAGCGGCTGATAACACTGACGATACACCAAAAAAGACCGGCAAAACCACAGCCGGGAAGAATTCCGCGGCCGGCAGCACGTCAAAATCGGGAAAAGTCAAGACAGGTGACACACTGAAGATGGAAGAAGCACTGGCAGCAGCAGGGATTTCTCTGGCGGTTGTCATATCAGGAGCCGTGTCATTGAGGAAAAAGAAAAGGAAACAGTGATGAGACATGACAACAATTCGTGAGATCGCAGCAGCCTGTAATGTATCCATAGCCACAGTCTCCAATATTTTAAATGGAAACGGAAAGCGGAAAGCCAGTGAGAGGACACAGAAGCTGGTTCTGGAAAAGGCCAGGGAATTAAACTACACTCCCAATCTGGTTGCCAAGAATTTAAGACTCCAACGGACCAAAACATTGGGGATCCTGATAGAGGATATGACTGTTTTTCATGTGCCGTATGTGGTCGACGGAATAACAGAATACTGTGAAAATACAGGATACGGCCAGACGCATGTGGATTTGAGGCTGTGCAGTAAACTGGGAAACGATTATTTCCGCAAGAAGGAGTTTGCACAGTCCGTACAGAATGCGATTTCAGAACTTGCCGCTAAACAGGTGGACGGCCTGCTCTATATCACTTCCCATGAGCGGGTTCTGAAATGCATTCCGGAGGATTTGGGGATTCCGGCGGTGATGGTTTACGGCTACACGCATTCCAGCAGATATCCCTCCTTTGTGATCAATGACAGAAAAGGGGCCTGTGATGCAGTGACGGCTGCCATCAAAAAAGGGCACAGGAAGATTGGTGTTATCACAGGAGAGAAGGACAGCATCCACACCAGGCTCCGCCTGGAAGGATACCGTGAAGCGCTGGAGGATGCGGCAATTTCTGTCCGTGAGGAATATATTGTTTACGGCAGCTGGTCCAGAGAGGCAGGGTGCCGTTGTGCGGAAATCCTTTGCGGACAGGGCGTGACAGCGATCTTCTGCATGAGTGATGTCATTGCAGGGGGTGTCTATGATTATTTCCACAGCCATGATATCTGTCCGGGAAAAGATATTTCCATAGTGGGATACGATGACAGAGAATTTGCCTCTTATCTTTATCCTGCTCTGACAAGCATCAGAATGCCTCTGCGGGAGCTGGGAATGAAAGCCTGTCAGATTCTCATAAATGAAATCCGGGAGCGAAAGGAAGAAAAAATGGTCAGGGTTTATGAAGCAAACCCTCTTTTGATTGAGAGAGATTCCGTGGAAACTGTGCCGGAATAAGTGAATAAAGCTGCATGGAACGTTGGATACTATACCTTAAAGTAAAAATGAGGTGCAGTATGAAAAACAACGGGAAAAATCCACGCAGGCCAACCAAAACAGAAGCCCTTTCCTGTCTTGCCGTGATGATTGCAGTGATGCTCACCGGCACAGTGAAGGGCTTTGATATATCTATCTCTCTTTTTATCACAGCTGCATATGTGGGAGTGATCGGGCTTCGCTGCGGGTTTACGCTCCATGAGCTTCTGGAGGCAATGTATCAGAAGGCGGGAGAGCTTACAGATTTGTTTTTCCTGCTGTGCGGGATCGGTTTTTTGACCGCCTCATTTATATTTGCAGGCACTATACCTGCGCTTATCACGTATCTGCTTGCATTTGTGACGCCGGGTCTGTGTATATTGTTTGGATTTCTGTTTACGGCGGTGACTGCCTTTTTCATCGGAACCAGCTTCGGTACCTGCGGTACCATTGGGGTTGCCATGATGGGCCTTGCCATTGTCATGGATGTGAATCTTGCGGCTATGGCCGGTGCTGTGGTGTCCGGGTCCCATGTGGGTCTGTTTTTTTCTCCCATGGCAGATAATTTTAATCTGGTGGTATCAGTTACAAAAACAGATTCTTTAACTGTAATGAAACGGGCGGCTTATATTGGCATTCCCACTTTTGCTGCCTGTATTATTTTTTATAGTGTTCTGGGGGTTCTCTCCGGGTCAGCTAATTCTGCCTTTGATCACAGTATGCTTTCAGAGGGGCTGGCTTCCGTTTTTCATATCAGTCCTATTGCCCTGATCCCCATAATCGTGGTGGTTGCAGGCAGTTTCTTACACCTGCCCTCTGTGGTCTCTTTATTCGGAGGAGGTTTGATCGGAATCCTGATCGGCACACTGCTGAATGGATTTTCCATCTGGAAAGGGCTGGCTGCCGGGTATCATGGTTTTGACCTTACTGCAGTGACAGGAATCTCCGCAGATGCAGTTCTGCCGGAGATTGTCACTCTGTGCAACCGGGGCGGAATGCTTTCCATGTCTTCTCTTTTTGTGATCCTTTTTGCAGCGGTGGGGGTTGCCGGTATTATGATCAGGATAAAAGCTGTTGAAGTCATTGTGGAGACACTGTTTGGGAGAATACGCTCTGTCTTCGGCCTGGCTGTCAGCAGTTGGTGTATCGGCACCATAACAGGGGGAATCACCAACAGCTCCGCGCTTTCCATTCTCATGCCTGTGGAAATGCTGGAAGAGAAATACAGGGAATTCGGATACTCCTCCCTGGACTGCGCAGTGGTAGCGAACACTGCGGCAAGTCCCATGCTCAGTATCATCCCCTGGACAGATGTGGCTCTTTACATGTCCGGTGTGGTGGGCGTCCAGGCCGCGGTCTATGCGCCTTACAGTATGTGGAGCTGGGGGCTGGGGGTGATGAGTATCATCTGCAGTATTTTGAAAGCCGGTTATCACAAGGACAGGGCACATGAGGTTTGACATTTCTGCAGGCAGACCTTAGAATAAAAGAAAAACCATTTGCACACCCTGCAAACGGGACGGCGGAGGCTGTGCGAAAAAGAAAGTGGAAAACAGACTATGATAACGAAAGATGAGATACTGTTATACCACGGGTCAGGCCGCATTCTGCTTTCCGGTGAGGATTTTATTTATCTTCTGCCGCATCCGGCGCTGCGTGCGTGGATCTCCAATTATACGATCACGTTTCCGGGTGAGAATGCAATGCCGGATCATTATACTGTGATACCTCACGGGAGTGCCACCCTTACCTTTTGTGCGGATGAAAAGGGCATCTGCAGTAATCTGTTCGGCCCGGCATCCCTGTCCTGTAGGGTGGGAGAGCAGGCAAACCGGTTTGGTATGCTGTTCATTATTGAATTTCAGCCGGCCGGTTTGTCTGCGCTTACAGGGGGAGGACAGAAGGAGCTTTTGGATAAGACCTTTTCCTTTGCACTGATGGATCAGGGGTTAAACAAATCCATGACGGAAATATTGGAAAGTTCTGTCAGCATACAGGAATTGGCTGACCGCGCTGACAGACTGTTTTTGTCAAAGCTGATTCATGTGTGTCCGCCCCAGATCCACGCGGCTGTGCGGTCCATTATTGAAAATGCGGGGAATATTACTTTAAAGGAACTGTCTGCTTCTGTATTTTACAGTGAACGGCATTTGAACCGGGTGTTTGACCGGTATCTGGGCATGGGCGTTAAAACATTTTCCCGCCTGGTCCGTATCAACAGAGCGGTTCGGCTGCTGCAGAACCCCGGAAATCATGTGATTGATGTCTGTACTTTATCGGGCTTTTACGATCTTCCCCATTTCATACATGATTTCAAATCCGTGTGCGGACTTACGCCCGGGGAGTACCGGATGAGGATGTCCGATTTTTACAATGAAATTGCGAAATTTTAAGATACAATAGAGAAAATCATACCAATAAGGAGACTGTAAATATGAAATATGGCGGTACTTTGATTTCTGTATCTGATATGGAACGGGCGAAGGATTTTTATGAAAGGGTAATGGAGCAGAAGGTGGAAATGGACCTGGGCACCCATGTGTCTTTTGAAGGCGGCATTTCCCTGCAGTCCGATTATGAGGCGCTTGTGGGCGTAAAACTGGAGGCACGGGAGAGGCCGAATAATTTCCAGCTTTATTTTGAGGTGGAGGATTTGGAACACTGGGAGAAGAAGCTGAAATCCACGGAGGGGATAGAATTTATCCATGGAAGCAAGGAATATCCCTGGGGACAGCGTGTCATGCGTTTTTATGATCCCGATAAGTATATTGTAGAAGTTTCGGAGAGTATGGAGAGTGTGGCAAAACGTTTTCTGGCACAGGGACTTTCCGTGGAGGAGACCGCGGAACGGATCATGTATCCCGTAGAATTTGTAAAACAGCTATAAGAATCAATCCTGTCATTGCAGGCCGCTCATGTGTTGGGCGGCCTGTAGTCGTATAATGGCTGTGAAGCGGCAGGCCCGATTCATTTCCTGCCGGTTTTGCGGTTGAAATCTGTAAAATCTTTCAGTTTCCATATCTTTATTACAGGTTTTATGCTATAATTTCCAATAAGTCAACACTGCTCATGTATATTTTAGGGCAAAAGGAAAAGAATGTAGCGGAGGCAGCAGAAAATGAAAAATTTAAAGTTATCACGAAAACTATTTATCTCCTACGCTTTGATACTCACAATGCTCATTTTGGGATGCGCCGTGAGTGTGGTGGATTTATTAAATATGGGAGAACAGACAGAGACTTTCTATGAAGGTCCGTTTATGGTCAATGGAAGTGCCAATATTATCAATTCCAATTTTGAGAGGATGCAGAAGGCTGTTTACAGGTCCATATCCAATTCTTATCCGGTGATCATAAAGGATGCTATTGCCGATGCGGGGGAATCCGCCGCGATTATCCAGGAACAGCTTCCTGTGATTCGGGAACATTTTCTGGGAGACCCGCAGATCATTGAACGATTGGAGGATGCACTTACCAGGCTGGCACCCATGAGAGAAAAGGTCCTCCAGCTTGCCGGAGAAAATAAGAATGCCGAAGCTGCTGCGTATATGGAGAACAACAATATATTTGTGATTCAGGAAGCACAGGAAGAACTGGAGAGTCTTGTGGAGAACGGAAACAGGAAAGGCGAAGAACTGGTTGCGGGGCTGAAAGAGAAACAGGAGAAGGCAATCGTGACGCTGCTGATGCTGGGCAGTATCAGTGTAGTCATCAGCATTGTTTTTGGGGTCTATATCACCCGCGGGATCACCAGGCCGGTAGACGAGCTGGAGAAGGCAGCCCGCAGCATGGCAAAAGGAGAACTCTCGGATGTGAAGATCCGCTATAAGTCCAGGGATGAGATGGGGAATCTTGCAGAAAATATACGCACAATGACTGCAAATTTAGTCTGTGTCATTCAGGATGAAACAAAGCTTTTAAACCAGATGGCAGAGGGTAACTTTAATGTGCAGTGTGAGAATGAGGAGTGCTATGTAGGGGAATTTCGGCAGCTTCTGGAGTCCATGAAGGATATCAATACCAGTCTGAGTGATACCCTGCTTCAGATCAGTCAGTCGGCAGACGAAGTTGCCTCCGGTTCGGAACAGGTATCCTCCGGTGCACAGGTTCTGGCACGGGGAGCCACAGAGCAGGCATCCTCCATAGAGGAACTGACAGGCACGATCGGTGAGATATCTGATCAGGTCAGCCAAAATGCGGAAAGTGCACAGGAGGCCAGTACCAGAGCTGAAAAAGTCATGGGCCAGGCAAAGAAAAGCAGCCGTTGTATGCAGGAGATGCTGGGGGCAATGTCAGAGATCAGCAAGGGTTCCCATGAGATCAGCACAATCATGAAAACCATTGAGGATATTGCCTTTCAGACCAATATCCTTGCTCTGAATGCGGCCGTGGAAGCAGCGCGCGCGGGGGAACATGGAAAAGGCTTTTCCGTGGTGGCCAAAGAGGTGCGCAACCTGGCAAATAAATCGGCATCCGCGTCCAAAAGTACAGCCGCGTTGATAGAAAAGTCCCTCCGCACCGTTGAACATGGAAAAAGGACAGCTAATGAGACTGACCAGGTGCTCAGGGAAGTGGTAGAGGGGGTTGACAGTGTGGCGGAGGCTCTGAACCATATTACGGAAGCATCCGTAAAACAGTCCGATGCGATCCGCCATATCACAGACAGCCTTACCATGATTTCCGGTGTAGTGCAGACAAATTCAGCCACAGCGGAAGAAAGCGCTGCGGCCAGTGAAGAACTGTCTTCCCAGGCCCAGCTATTAAGCCGTTTGGTAGAGAATTTTATATTGAAAGATTTTGGTGAAAGTTATACGAAATGCTGAATGTGCATTGATGCAGGAGAGGGGGCCGAAGGGATTTCGGAAGAATGGCCGCAGGTTATGTGCCTGCGGCCATTATTTTGTCGGATTAAGTGGGCATATATTTCCTCAAGTCCCAGATTGGCCAGCCCTATATATTGATAGCCGCATTTTTATTTCCTCATATGTCGGTTTTTCATAGCACTACTTTTCAACAGATGGTTTTGTACTGTCGGGCACCATTTGGGCACCACAAGCCTTTCTTTCCAGCTGGTAAAAGGACACATATGCGGAATGTTAGAAACCTGTTTTTTGAGGGTACAGGTACGTTACTTGCACATCTTATATCAAGAAGGCGCATTTAATCAGCCCGACAAACCGGAAGTTGTCAAATTGCTTTGATTAAAAACATCTCCATTGGCTGCTTATATTTTGGAATATCTACAACAAAGCCACCACAATCTTTATAGCCCAATTTTCTATAAAAATGTTGTGCTTCTTCATCAACCTGTGTAGAAGTCAATAGCATACCATATCCTTGAGATTTCATATCAGACTCCCAATATTCTATAAGTTTTTTTCCATAACCTTTTCCTTGATAATTCCAATCAACGAATAACATTGTGCAAAATGGTGTGTTATCCCAAAAAAGATTAAATCTTAATAGTCCTATTGGCTTGTTATCTTCCAATAAAATATATCCTTGCTTGTCACGCACTTTTTTTCAAATTCTTTATTTGATAAATGCTTATCAAGTCCATACCAAAATTCTTTGTCCTCTAATTGTACATATCTAATTTCAGTCATTTTATCTCATCACCTAATTATTATTTGTTAAGTACGCCTTATCCGCCTAATGCTTACAAACCCATAACAACCTTTTTTTAATATGACCGCATGGAAATGTCAAACAGCTCATATTTACTATTTTTTATATAACCGGGCAGCCGGAAGATTTTCCTCATAGGTGTCCAGACGGATCGCCTGAATTCTCTGTTTTTTTATCAGTCACTTTTTCTTCTTAAGAACTCAACAAACGCGAAAATGATAGAAATAACAGTAAGAACAGATACGATCAATTCTGCCATATTGTTGGCGTAATCGGTCTGCTCCGGGATCATTGCGCCCAGAACCAGGAAATACACACACCAGACAAGTCCAATGATAAGAAGCAAAAATGTAAAATATTTTAATACGGCGGAAAACCTGTTGATCATCCTCCGGGCATGAGCTTTTTCTTCTTCTGTATAATTTTTTCTGAATATCTGTTTCAATCCGGCACATATAAAGCCTGCGATAAGGCCGGTTGTCAATCCGATACAAATTTCAAAGAACAATTTCATAATGATTCATCTTTCCCAAAAATCAGGTCCATTTTTCTGATGCAGCCGTTTGCACTGATTTCTGTTGGTATCATGCCGATATAGGTATATCCCTGATTGGCGTAGCGGTCAATGATTTCCCGGTGTTCGGAAACAGATGCCATTACCATATCTTTCATTTTGTATTCTACATTTACATATTCGTATTTTTTCATTTGCCTGCTCCTTTTTCAATTGATGATGATATTATACCGTTATTTTCGGGCATTAGCAATGAAATAACGGTAATTCTTCTGCGGCGGTTTGGCGGAGTATTACGGTGCAAATATCATCTGAAGTGTTTGTTTCATCGGCAGTGAAACGTTATGGGGAAGTGCCGGGGATGAGCAGAAATGAAAGGCGGATGATGGACATTGAGGTGCAGATTGCGGACATTTTGTGTACTATGCATATTTCTGCGGTAAACTTCTGTTATCAGAAAGAAACGGAGGAATGGATTATGACAGACGCTTTGCATGTGGAAGGGCTGACCAAAAGATTTCCGGATTTTACTTTAGAGAATATCAGCTTTTCCGTTCCGACAGGTTCCATAATGGGGCTGATTGGGCCGAATGGTTCCGGAAAAACAACTACGATCAAGCTGATACTGAATCTGCTGAAGAAGCAGTCCGGTTCGATCACGGTATTGGGATTTGACCATATAAAGGAAGAGCAGATATTTAAAGAAAGAATCGGGGTAGTGTTTGACTCACATTTTTTTGTGGATGAATGGAAAATGCCGGACGTGGAGAAGGCTATGGGCATGTTTTATGAAAATTGGGACACAGAAGTTTATTACAGATATCTGGAGAAGTTTCGGATAAACAGAGAGAAACGTGTCAAGGAGCTTTCAAAGGGCATGCAGATGAAGCTGATGCTGGCCTGTTCTTTTTCACACAGAGCAGAACTGTTGATTCTTGATGAGCCTACCAGCGGATTGGACCCTGTATCCAGGGATGAGCTGCTGGATATTCTTTTAGAATATACGAAGGACAAGAGGCATAGTGTCCTTTTTTCTACACATATTACACCGGATCTGAATAAAATTGCCGACAGCATCACCTTTATCAATCGCGGAAAGCTGCTTTATTCCGGGGAAAAGGAGAAGCTTACAGAGAGTTATTGTATCGTTTCCGGAAGCAGCAGACAATTGACACCGGAACGTAAGGCGGCAATGCCTAATATTAAGATATATCCGGATTCTTTTGAGGCGCTGGTCCGCAGGGAGGAGCTGTCCGGTCTTGCCGGTCTGCAGATCAGGCCGGCGCTTATGGATGATATTATTGTATTTGTCAGTAAAGGAGATGTTTTGTTATGAAAATATGGAAGGCTGCCAAGCTGGATTTTAATCTTTTGAAGTATTATTATAAGTCCATTTGTTTTACGCTTCTTATTCCCCTGGCTTTTATTCTGCTTTACCGTACGCTTGCAGTGGGAATTTCCTTTGCAATGTTTATGATGGCAATGTCGTCTATCTATACATTTTCAGTGGCAGATAAAAATGATATGCAGAGGCTTTACCGCATTCTGCCTGTTTCAGTGAAGGCACTGGTCTGCGGGAAATATCTGCATGCGTTTTTGATGGGAATTTTGGCTGTGTCAGTGTCTGGTATTTTGCAGCCCATGATTCTGGGGATGCTTGGGGTCAATGTTTCAGGTAAGGAAGTTATGACGGCAGTATTGGCTGGTATGGTACTTTATATTACATATGTCTGCTTTCAGATTCCGGCGTATTATAAATTTGGGCCGATCAAAGGGAGAGTTTTTATGTATGTGCCGGTGGTGGGGATCTTGCTGACCATGTTTGTGGTGGAAAAAGCGGATATCCGTACCGGTGTTCTGTTCCGGATGCTCAGTGAAAACAGATATCTGGGGCCGTGTCTGCTTGTGCTTTATCTTGCGGCTGTTGTATGTATTTCGATTGGTATATCTGTACGGATTTCAAAGAATAAAGAATGGTAGGCTGATAGGATAGGAACCTTTATTTTGATTGGGGCATTTATCCTATTTGCTGCAATTTCCAGTCGGAGGAGGTACAGGAAAAGAAGAGAGGACAGAGATAAATATATAGATAAACAGAATATATAGCTGCAGGGGCTGACATGTTGTTTTGCACGTGTCAGCCCCGTCTTTTTATAGGTACAGTGAAATGGTTGGGTCGTTTCGAGGAAAGTGGCTGTTGTTAGTCGTACAAATCCAGTGAGTTGATGGTGATATGGGCATTTACCGCACTTTCGGTCGTATTGGTAAACAATGTGACCGGATTGGAGCTGCTGATTCCCAGAAAAATGGTATCTCCGGCTGAATAAGTGCTCATGAACGTGCCGTTTACTTCCCGGTTGCCGGTCAGCAGAGGGCGTATGGAGGCAGCGGCAGCAGGAGCCGGTGTACCGTGTTTGGATTCATATATGCCTATTGAGGCATCAGGTCCTGCAGCGGATGTGGCGATAATACCGTAGCTGATGTGGTATAAACCGGTGCGCAGAAATGTGATGGTGATTCCGTCTTCCTCGAGGCGTATATCGTTTAAAATGTCGGAGGTTATGGAAACGGGGGCGGCGTTAGGCGCAGCCGCAGGAATCGTTTGGGACTGGGTGCTGTGAAAGGCAGCATAAGCCGGTCTGGGGGCAGGTTTTCCGGCAGGACCAGCGGGACCGGCAGGGCCGTTTAAACCGGTTGGTCCGGTAGGGCCGGTTAAGCCGGTTGGTCCAGTGGGTCCGGCAGGGCCGATTAAGCCAGTTGGTCCAGTGGGTCCGGCAGGGCCAGTTAAGCCGGTTGGTCCAGTGGGTCCGGCAGGACCGATTAAGCCGGTTGGTCCAGTGGGGCCGGCAGGGCCGGTTAAGCCGGTTGGTCCAGTGGGGCCGGCAGGACCGATTAAGCCGGTTGGTCCAGTGGGGCCGGTAGGACCGATTAAGCCGGCCGGTCTGGTTGAGTCGGCTATACTGCAATAATTCTTATTGGCCTCCGTAGACGTTTCCTGTAAATTTTGATCGTATTCCATACAGTCATCGTGACTGCGTTTACTACGAAAATTAGAAAAAATCATAATATCTCCTTTAACTCGTTGAGGGTTTAAAGACCCTGATTTTAAATGGATACAGAAAATGCATGATGAGTGTGAAAATCCGATATAGTGATGCGGAACGGTATTATAAGTGAAATGATATAACGGACAACGGGATTTGAAGTTATTTTTTTAAATAGAGAAAAAAATGAAAGTATGAATCTGCATTCAGAATCTCCGCCTCAATTTTACAATAGTCAGGGATATTTCTCCTTCAATGACAGATACAGGGCTGTTAAAAGTGAAATTTAATCTTGTCTGCGCAGGGGCGTAAAGAATGAAATAAGTTGAACCTGTAGCGCTTGAAGAGTCAGAACCAGTTTTGAAATAAATTCCTTGATCAAGGTGCGCAGCGCTGTTGTAAAAAGGTGTGATCTGCATATATCCTTCGGTCCGCAGGATTGCTGAAACACCGTAAGATATTAAGTAATAACCTGGTCCTAGGATAACAGTGGCCGGGCTTTCATAGGAAATTTGACCGGTGGAATCGGAAATCTGAGGGAGGAGGGGAATCAGCGTGCCGTCAATAAGCTGCAGTGCATAGTTGGAAAAGGAGGCAAACGTATCATCCGGGATTATACCGGTGGGTCCGGTAGGTCCGGTGGCACCTGTGCTTCCGGTGGGTCCGTCGGGCCCCGTAGGTCCGGTGGCGCCTGTGTTTCCAATGGGTCCGTCGGGCCCCGTAGGTCCGGTGGCGCCTGTGTTTCCGGTGGGTCCGGTAGGTCCGGTGGCACCTGTGTTTCCGGTGGGTCCGTCGGGCCCGGTAGGTCCGGTGGCACCTGTACTTCCGGTGGGTCCGGTAGGTCCGGTGGCACCTGTATTTCCGGTGGGCCCGGTGGGGCCAATAAATCCAGCTAAACCGGTAGGTCCGATTGGACCAATAGAACCAGTAGGTCCAATGGAACCCGTTGGGCCAGTAGGACCAGTGGAACCCGTTAAGCCCGTAGGCCCGATGGGGCCGATTAAGCCAGTAGGCCCGGCAGGGCCAGTGGAACCGGTTAAGCCCGTAGGCCCGGTAGGACCAGTGGAACCGGTTAAGCCCGTAGGCCCGATGGGGCCAGATAAACCAGTAGGCCCGGCAGGACCAGTGGAACCGGTTAAGCCCGTAGGCCCGGTAGGACCAGTGGAACCGGTTAAGCCCGTAGGCCCGATGGGGCCAGATAAACCAGTAGGTCCAGTGGCTCCAGTAGAACCGGTTAAGCCAGTCATACCAGCAGGTCCGGTGGGGCCAATAGATCCAGTCATACCGGTGGGGCCGGTAGGCCCGATTGAGCCAGTTATACCGGTGGGGCCCATAGGTCCAGTCATACCGGTGGGACCGGTCGGTCCAATGGAGCCAGCCATGCCAGTAGGCCCGGTAGAGCCAGTTATGCCGGTCATACCAGTGGGACCGGTAGCACCAGTAGAGCCAGTCATACCGGTGGGCCCGGTCGGTCCAGTAGAGCCGGTTATGCCAGTGGGACCGGTCGGTCCAATCGAGCCGGTCATGCCGGCAGGACCATCAGGTCCCATTGGCCCCGTGGGTCCCGGAGGACCGGCAGGCCCGGTAGGACCGCGTTTGCAGCAGCAATTCGGACAGCAGCAGGTGTTTTTTCTGTAGCAGGGAGGTATGTATTCCATGGATTCTTTCTGTATATCATGTTCTGACTCAGATGAATTCCTTTGAACTGAGTCATCATGGCAGTTTGAATGCATACGATTATCGCCTCTTTTCCGGCACAAAAGTCAGTCTTTACTATTATATGTAAGTTATAGTGGAATTGTGAGAAATGAGTTATGAACTATGGATACCAGCGCCAGAAGCCGTACACGGGAAGACGCCTTATAAGTCGGATGGGGAAAGGAGCCCGCAAGGATTCCGTGAGGCTCCGGACAGCACGGGAGGGCATCACAGCCCTCCGGAAATTCAGGATTCGGGAGAGTCCATTTCTATGCCTTCAAAGCACATAGTAATGGTAGTCTGAAAGATATGGTCAGCATAGGCAGTCTGGAGAATACCATCATATTTTTGTACGGCTGCTTCAATATTTTTCATACCCCAGCCGTGCAGCATCGGCTCATTTTCCTTTTTTACGGTGACGAGTTCTCCGTCAGATGTATACTTCGGTTCCGGGCTGCTGTTTTCCAGTTTGATGACAAGAATATTCTGAATGCGTCGAATCGTAAGGTTTATGCTGCATGTGTCAGAGGAGGTTTTCCTGCTTTGTATAGCTGCGGCTTCCAGCGCATTGTCCAGAAGGTTTGAGAGAATCGTACACAGATCATTGGATTTAATATTGGTATTATAAGGATATTCTATGTTCATTTCCATATGGATACCGGCATTTTTTGCTTTTTCGTATCTGCTGTTGATGATATAATCAACCGTCTGGCTGCCGGTCCATACCATGGAAGAAATGTTCTGTACAGGACTTATAATGGAATCAATATATTGAGAGAGCTCCGGAGCATGATATCTGTCTGCCATTTGGTGTATGACCTCTAAATGCCGATGGAAGTCATGAAACAGTTTGGCATTTTGAGAGTAGGCCTTGTTGACTGCAGCGTAATTCTGTTCCAGCAGCTCTTTTTGCATTTCAATCGTGTCCAGCAGTTCTTTCTCACGCTGGTATTTTATGTGGCTGTATGCAAGAACGATTCGGAGAAAAAGAGCAGAGAGCATAACTATAGTGACTATGGTCAATGTGTTTAAAGGCCGTCCGGCAAAAGCCATATGCAGCAAAATGGATATTCCGCAAAATGCCACTGCAGGAGTTCCGTATATGGATGTATAGTAATTACTGAAATTACTGATGCATTCCTGAAAGCGGTGTGATGCGAACAGAGCGAAATAAAATGGTACCCGGCAGAGAAGCAAAAATACAAGCCAATAAACCAAAGGTACGGAAAAATATCTGCATAGTATCAGATAAGAAAGAACATCCGTTAACAGGAGTACGCTCAGATAAGAACAGCCACAGCATAAAAGCAGTTTCCAGTCCAAATGATACAGAAACTTAGAAATCACAAGGATCACAGCCAGAAGAGCAGCCGCAGTGACAGCCGCACTTTTGCCGCTGTTGTTAAAAAAGCAGAGCAGTCCTGCAAACCCGGCAGCAGCAGCCCAGGCCGCAAATTTTTCACTGCTTTCATCCTGCAGTCTGCCGATACTGAGAACGCCGCAGCATATCCCGGAAAATAAAAGCAAAAACTCAAGTACATAAATCATCATATATGTTTCCCCCAATAAGTATTGACTGCCATTTTTACACTCTGGAGATGGGAGCGGCTGATTGGCAGGACCGTGCCGTCTTTTAAGCAGACACTGCTGTTTTTTATTTGGGTGATCTGTATCAGGTTGATGATGCATCCCCGTTCAATGAATATAAATTCTTCTGCCCCCAATTCTTCGTAAACCGTCAGCAGGCTTTTCCTGACTTTGATGATCCCGTGACAGGTATGGAGCGCGGCGTTCTTACCGTCGCGAAGAATATAAAGGATATCACGGAAGCCCACCTTTTCCATCCGGTTTGCCGTCAGCACAGTATAATTCTTGTCATCTTCCAGCATGATGAGCTTTAACGCATCCGTAACCGCATAGGTCAGTCTCTTTTCCAGGTCATTCTTGGGCACATACCGGAATATGGCTAATTCAAAACTGTCAATGGCATATTTTACATGGGATGTAATGAAAATGACTTTTACGTTGGGCAGCTCCGGTTTTATGGCCTGAACAATTTCCATACCGCTGATACCCGGCATTTCAATATCCAGAAGGAGAAGGTCAAAATAGCTGTGATCTTCCAAAATGTCACTTAACAGCATCCGGCCATTATTATAGGTCTGTATTTCAGCTACCGCTTTTTGCAGGCTGAGGCAGTTTTTTAATATCGTCTGGTTATTGATAATTGAATCTGTGTCATCGTCGCACACAGCAATACGGATCATAGTTACCTCCTGGTTGAGCTGTAAGCTGTAACAGCAGGAATGTCTTACAGCGTGAATAGTACAAAGTTTCTTATGTTGTCACTATAACATATTGTTAATTACAGATACAACCGGAAAAGTTAAGGAGGGAATATGTCAGAATGCGAATAAGAGGAACAGAAGCGAACTTACATGATAAATTCCCCTTGTAGTGATTTGGATTAAATCCTTAAAAATATTTTGGTACAGGCGTATAGTACACGGAAAAGAATATTGGAAGCTGAGAATGTCAGAGGAGGAAATGGCTGGAGTAAGAATGACATGCTTTTATTGGAAATTTCAAATGTGTCTTTACTAAGTCAGTGTAGATGGGTTGGTACTATCATAGTTACTGAATTATCTAATGTTTAGGTTTCCACATCTTTTCAATTTCTTCTGTAAAAATAATTGTCGACAATATATGTGAAAAGTCTACAAGGGAGATGCGATGGAATTGGATGAATTCCACAAAGATTATAATATATATAAAAAACTATTGATTATTTTGATTTATTATTGTATTCTTAAAACACAATAAATGTCGACAATTATAATTAATAGTAGACAAAATGAAGAACGATTGGAGGAAAAGTAAAATGAGTAGAAAGGTATTAATGGCACAAGATATGGATCCGGCGGGAAAAAATCTGTTAGTAGAGAATGGGTTTGAATTGGTCATGGCTCCTGTTGAAGAGGAAGAAGTGATGAAAAGCTTAATTACTGATTGTGAAGCGGTTTTTTCAAAGACTTATTTTTTGAATGAGGAAATTCTAAAAGCAGGTACAAAATTGAAGGTTGTGGCAAAACATGGTGTTGGCATTGATAATGTAGTGGATCTTGAAACTGCAACAAGGTTAGGTCTTTATGTTGTAAATACTCCACAGGCAAACTCAGACTCTGTGGCAGAACATACGATTGCTGGTATGCTTGCTATTTCTCAAAAGACAGTAAAAATGCATCTGGCTACTCAGAAGGCGGATTTTGCGGCACAGGACTGTGGAGGAATGCACGAAATCGGAGGTAAAACTGTAGGGATTATCGGACTAGGGAATATAGGACGCCGGGTTGCAAAAATTGCAGCAAATGGATTTGATATGAAAGTCCTTGGATACGATCCATATACAGACAAGAAAAATCTTCCGGATTACATTGAATATAAAGAAAATATAGAAGATATATATATGAATGCTGATTTCGTAACATTACATCTGGGTGCAACTCCATCTACCATAGGTATGGTTGGCAGAAAACAGTTTGACATGATGAAAAAGACAGCAATTTTTATGAACCTGGCTCGTGGTGCCCTGATGATTGAAGAAGATCTGACAGATGCATTACAAACTGGTAATATCGCTGGAGCAGTATTAGATGTATTTGCAACAGAGCCTGTAGAGGCGGGGAATCCCCTGTTGAAAATGGATAATGTACTTCTCTCTCCACATTGCTCTGCGTTGACAGATGAATCCCTTGCAAGAATGAGTTATGATGGAGCGCGTGGTATTGTTGAAATTTTGACAGGCAGGAAACCTGCCTGGTGTCTGAACTACGATGCAGTGAATGCAAAGAATAATTGATTGTGCAGGCAGACTTTCTGTTAATTAAGCAGATTACTATATAAAGGGGGAACACTTATGAATTTTTTAAAATGGCTGGATCGAAATTTTGAACTGATCATCATGGGGGCGGCCATAGTCACGATTACAGTTATTGTGTTTGCTGATGTAGTAGGACGTTCGTTTTTTGGTACCGGGATCACCTGTGCACAAGAGCTTTCCAGAACTTGTGAAATTATTATTGCGGCAATGGGAATCTCTTATGGAGTACAGACTGACAAGCATATCCGGGTGGATCTGATACAGACATTCTGGCCGAAAACTAAAAAGCCATTGGCAGTATTTGGTGACATAGTTGTTTTTGCGTTCTGTATATTTATGTCATGTAATGGATTGACAAAATTAAAATCAGCTTTAATTTCTCAGGCAACCACAGCGGTTTTGGAGATTCCTATGTTTTATATTTATCTGATGATGGAACTGGGGCTGGTGTTTGCTGCACTGAGAATGGTTGAGAAGTATGTAAAGCGTTTATATGCGGCGAAAAAAGGGGGTGAAACTGCATGAGTATTGTATTAATTTCTTTGGCCGTATTTTTTATTCTTCTGTTTCTCGGTGTGCCGATTGTAGTATCTATTGGAGTATCCTGTATTATGATTTGGCTTCAGGATCCATCCATTGTGACAACTCCGGCCTATACATTTCAGGCTATGACTGCATCTTTGGATTCATTTGTCTTAGTTGCAGTTCCTTTGTTCATTCTATCCGGTCAGATTATGGCAAAGGGAGGAATTGCAGCAAAACTGTTTAATTTCTTTTCTTATTTTATTGGTAAGTTCCGTGCAGGACTTCCCATAACTGTTATCGTAACCTGCCTTTTTTATGGTGCTATCTCAGGGTCCGGTCCGGCAACGGCTGCAGCTGTTGGTGCAATGACGATTCCTGTACTGACTGGTATGGGGTACAGCCTGTCTTTCGCCGCCGCCATTGTGGCTGTGGCAGGGGGATTGGGGGTAATTATACCACCTAGTATTCCGATGATCATGTATGGTTCAGCAACAGGCGCTTCTGTAGGTGACTTGTTTATTGCAGGCGTTGTTCCCGGCATACTGATTGCTCTTTGCATGATTATATACAGTATATTTTATTGCAGAAAAAATCCGCCGGATATGAAAAAGCTGGAAGATAATTACAAGGAATTACATAGTAAGAGCTTTGGAAATCTGTTTTTTAAAAGTTTTCTGGCGCTATTGGCTCCTGTTATTATATTGGGTGGGATTTACAGCGGTATTTTCACGCCGACAGAAGCGGCAACAATCTCGGTTGTTTATGCACTGGTCATAAGTTTGTTTGTATATCGAACTTTAAAAATCACAGAGTTACCGATGATCATAAAGGAATCACTGGGCTCGATTGCACCTGTATTAATTATAGTAGGGGTCAGTTCAGTCTTTGGACGTGCGTTGGCATTGCTTCAGGTAACAGATGCGATTTCGGGATTTATTTTAACTACATTCCCGGGTAAGGTTGCAGTACTTTTATTTATAAATTTACTTCTTTTGTTTATTGGATGTGTTATGGATACTACACCTGCAATATTGATCTTTGCTCCTATTTTATGGCCGATTTGTGAAGCGATGGGTATGAGTACGATTCATTTCGGAATAATCATGGTATGCAATTTGGCAATAGGATTCGTGACACCGCCTGTCGGTATTAACCTGTTCGTTACTTCAGGTATCACGGGAGTTCCGGTTATGAAATTGAGTAAACATGCATTGCCTTTTATTCTGGCATTTGCAGTTGCATTGTTAGTTATTACATTTGTTCCAGCCATCAGCCTTTGTCTGCTGTGAGGAACAGGGGGAAGCTTAAACGAAGCTTTATAAAGAGGAGGATAATAATGAATTATTTAAAAAAATCAATGGTTTTAGTAATAAGTGCAGCTATGGTATTTTCCCTTGCATCATGCGGCAATTCTACATCTGATACAACGACAGGCAGTAAATCAGCTTCAGAAGAAAGTAAAACAAATGCATCTTCAAAAGCTACAACTTTTATTGCAGCACATGCCAGTACAGAAGAGTCTACATTGGGTCAGTTTTTTTTATCCATACAGGATTATCTGGAAAAAAATACAGATGATTTGAAAATGGAAGTCTATCCTGCAGGACAGTTGGGAAGTGATACAGAGCTGGCAGAAAGTATTGTTGACAACAGTGTACAAATGATTGCCGGTTCGACTGGAAGTTATGTGAATGTAGTGGGTGATTTCTGTCTCTTTGACTTGCCCTTTGCATATGACAGTTACTGGCAGATGAGAAAAGTCTGCGCAGATGAAGAACTAGAAGCTGCGATGGATAAAGTCTTGGAGGAGAAAAACCTGAAGCTGGGATGCCTGAGAGCAGAAGGGTTCCGTACTTTATTTACAAAAAAACCAGTTACCTGTTACGAAGATATCAAAGGACTGCAGCTGCGGGTTATGGATAATAAATATCATATAAGCTTATGGAATTCTCTGGGGGCGAATACTACAACGGTTGCGTTTACAGAGTTATATACCGCACTGCAGCAAGGTGTAGTAGAAGCACAGGAAAATACGGTAACATCAACACTGGCTAATTATAACCTGCAGGAAGTCACCAATTATGCAACGCTTAGTAAGCATGAGCCAACAGTCCATCCGTTTTTGATTAATCTGGAATTTTATAATGGACTTACGGAACAGCAGCAGGAAGAATTGATTGCAGCATGTAAATACGCCCAGGAGAATGAGGCGGACCGTGAAAAAGATGATCAGAAGAGTTTGGAAACTCTGAAATCTGATTATGGTTATGAGGTTTATGAATTTACGGAAGATGATTTGGGAAAATGCCGTGAAGCTACAAAGGCTACTTGGGATGATATCCAAAATACAGTAAATCCAGCCCTATATAAAGCATTGGAGGCTGCTATTGAAAAAAATAAATAGGGCAATAAGCCATATGGAAAAAATATACATTTCTCGAAAGTTATAGTACAATAACTTTTGAGAAGGCATTATATAGGGCAGACTGCACCCGCGGCGGGTTGCCCTATGCCGTTTTCAACAATATATAAGGTAGGAGTGAAAGATATGTTGGATATTAGTGTCAGCAGACAAGCAACTGTGGCTACCGTGCTTACAGGCATGCGCCATGATATTCTGTTGGGTAAATACGAGAATATGAAACAAATCAGTGAATTGGAAGTAGCGCAGAAATATCAGGTGTCACGCAGTTCTGTTCGTTCTGCATTCCAGATTCTCGAACGCGATGGACTTTTGGAGGCACAGCCCAATGGAAGAAAGGTCTTGAAGAAAATCGATCAGAAATATATTAAAGATTTATGTAAAACGAGAAGTATTCTGGAATGCGAGGCTGTGCAGCTGATTCTTCAACAAGAAAAAAATGATTTTTCACAGCTTTTGCATATTGTTGGACAGTTTTATTCTGTAAAACAGATTGATGATAAAGAAGAGCAGAGGAACAGAGTCGTACAGTTAAATGATGATTTTCATGACAGACTTTTTGAAATGGCAGGTAATTGTGCCTTATCTCAATGTCATTATACATTGAAGCCCATGGTATCCAGTATTATGGGGATTAATGCAACCTTGGATCTGAACATGAATGAACATGATTATTATGACTCACACCATAGGATAACAGAACTTTTGATGGCAAAAGATGAAAGTGTTATCGAATATATTCGCTATCATACAGCAGTTGCAACGATGAAAGATGCATTGATAGCTCTGAATACGCTGCGTAACCAATAAACAATGAAAGAGAAAATAAGGCGATATCTATGAAATACATTGGAATTGATGTGGGAAGCAGTTTTCTAAAGGCAGTTCTTTTGGATTTAGAGAAGGATTGTATGATTGATAACAGAAGTTTCCCAACTCCGAAAAAAATCCCAAAACAAAATCCGTTTTTGTTTGAGATACCGGCGCTGCAGATTTGTAATAAGATCAGAAAACTAGTTGATGGATATACATCACAGTTTAACGATATTGAGGGAGTGATTCTCTCTACACAAATGCATGGCTTTGTTTATAGTGTGGCTGGAAGAGACGATACATATATATCCTGGCAGGATATGCGGTGTATAGAAAATATGCCGAATAGTGGAAAGACATATCTTGAGTATTTGAAGAGAGAGTTGCCGCCATGTGATATGAAAAATTGTGGTGTCTATATAAAACCATCACTTGGTTTATGTAATTTGTATACGTTGATACACGGGAGTGATATTCCCAAAAATGGGACTTTGTATACATTGGGGTCTTATGTGATTGCTCAATTGACAGGAAACAATATTTGCCATATAAGTAATGCTGCTCCAATGGGTATGGCTGATGTCAGACATCATTGTTGGAACAATGAACTGCTTCAGAGGCTTGGACTGGGAAAAATCCAATTACCTAAGATTGCAGAGCATGACTTCGAGGTCTGTGGTATTTACAGAAGCAATTCATGTAATCTGAAGATCTATCCAGATTACGGGGATATGCAGGTAGCAGTATTAGGAAGCAGAATACAGGAAGGCGAGGTTGCAGTTAATGTTGCAACGGCTTCGCAGGTTATACGTTATGCCCAGAAATTTGAACCGGGTGAGTACGAAATACGGCCATATTTTGAAGGCGGCTATTTAAATACGATTTCTAATATGCCGGCCGGTAGAAATCTGGATGTACTTGTGTCATTTTTTCAGGAAAGTGTTAATACTTTGACTGGAATGTCTGTAGAAAAGCAGGAAATCTGGAGATATATTCACCAGCATGCAGGACAAGTACGGGATGGGCTGAGAGTGCAGACAAGTTTTTATAATAATCCTTATTTTTCTGATGGGGGTTCGATTGTTGGTATCACTCAGAATAATCTGAATATTAGTAATATATTTGCAGCTGCATTTAAGGATATGGCACAGACTTATTGGTATTATATTCAGCGATTAGGGACAGATGCGGAAAATATAAATGGTGTTATTTGTATAGGTGGTGTTTGCTGGAAAACACCGGAATTATGTGAAGCAATAGCTGAAGTGACTGGGAAGAACATCAGACTTTCACCTATGCAAGACGAAGCTTTAGAGGGCATGTTTCGTTTAAGCCGGGTTGCTTGCGGTATGTGTAAAGGTCTGAAGGAACAGTCAAAGACAATAGCTGCCCAGGCAGAGGAGGAGATGTAAATGTTAAAACAGAAAATGGAGAATCGGGAAGATGTACTCAGCACTATGATTTCAGAAATCAGTAATGTAAATCTTCCGAGAATGTTGAAATTAGGCGGTTTTGATTTTGTTATTATTGATTGCGAACATGGACCATTTGATTTTTCACAGCTTGCAGCTATGGTGGCAGTTTGCAATAGCATAGATTTGCAAGTACTTGTCAGAATTCCTCAAATTACAAGAGAATGGATTACCAAGATTCTGGATATGGGGGCAGATGGATTTTTAGTACCCATGGTCAACACAAAAGATGATGCAGAGAATATAGTTAGACTCGCGAAGTATTCTCCATTGGGACAGAGGGGATTGTCTACTATGCGTGCCCATACGGGCTATGTTCCCCCAAGGCTTGAGGATTATATGAAGGCAGCTAATAAAAAGACTATTTTGCTTGCTCAGATTGAAACATGTCAGGGAGTTGCTAATGCAGAGGCGATAGCGGCTGTCGAAGGTATTGACGCATTGGTAGTTGGTCCGTCTGATCTTTCTTCTGATCTGGGGCACCCAGGAGAATCTGGTTGTGCCGAGATGAGAACAGCTGTTGCAAAAATATGTGAAGCAGCTAAAAAGGCAGGAAAGAGCTGCGGTACAGTATCTACAAATATCGAATATCTTTCCTATTGCAGACAGCAGGGTATGAATTTGTTTAACATGGGAAGTGAGCTTGGTATGATTATAAATGGTGCGAAAGAGACGGTTAGGACACTTCGAGAGCAGGTTTTATAGGTTCTTATCAACGGGAGAAGAATAATGATTATTTGTAGATATGAAGATTTGGGTAAATATATGCCATTATTAAAATGTCTGGATAGTGCATTGGAATGTGTAGAACAATTACGAAAATGTCAATTTCCTTTAGGGTGCTATGATTATGAAGGAGGCTTCCTCTTTGTGCAGAGAGGTGAGACGAAAGAATATGAAAAAAATAAATTTGAAGCACATCGAAAATATATTGATGTTCAGTATATGATTGAGGGTGGAGAGGAAGTTGTTTATTCACCTCTTCAGCATTTAAAATCGATTGTTCCATATAATGAGAACGATGATATTGAATTTTTTGAAAGCAAGGAAGGACAGACGGTATTTATAAATATTAATAGTGGAATGTGTTATGTGGCTTTTCCTGAGGATGGACATATGCCGTGCAGATATAAAGAATTCCGGCAGAGTTATGTGAAAATTGTTATGAAATTACCTGTATAAAAAATATGCCGTGTAATCTTACAAAATGTGAAATATATGGATTAGGAGTTAATAACGATGAAAGAATCAATTCATAAATATTTTCAGATTGGCACGCTTCGATGGATGTCTTTTCCTAAAATGGATGTTCTGGAATCTGTCAGAAAAATTGCTGCAGATGATTTTTTTGATGTGGTTGAGATTTCCGGTTGTAAAGGCAGTGAAGAAAGAGAAGCCGTTAAGCGCCTGCTGGAACAATCTCATATGAAAGTTTTTTATGGTGCACAGCCAAGTCTGCTCAGTGGAAAGCTGAATCCAAATGATATTGATGAAAAAGGGAGAATGGCGGCGGAAACTGCCCTATATTATGCAATTGATGAAGCAGAGTATCTTGGCGCAAAAGGAGTTGTCTTTTTGGCAGGAAAATGGGAACATGAAACTAAAGATCTGGCATATGCACAGCTTTTAAAAACTACTAGAAATATATGTGAATATGCTGCTGCCAAGAATATGATGATAGAACTGGAAGTATTTGATTTCGATATGGATAAAGCAGCTCTGATTGGTCCGGCCCCGTATGCGGCTAAATTCGCAGCAGATGTGAGAACGGACAACAGCAATTTCGGGTTACTGATTGATCTGTCTCATATTCCGACTACCTATGAGTCTCCAAAATTTGTAATTCAGACGTTAAGACCCTACATTACACATCTTCATTTTGGTAATGCTGTAGTCAAAAAGGGGTGTACGGCTTATGGAGACAAACATCCCAGATTTGGTTTCCCTGACAGTGTAAACGATACTGCAGAGCTTACGGAATATCTGACAGTTTTGAAACAGGAAGGTTTCTTTAATGCAAAAGATCCTATGGTGTTATCCATGGAGGTTACGCTTGTGGGAGACGAAGAAGAGGAAATTGTTTTGGCTAATACAAAGAGGGTATTAAATAGGGCATGGTCTCTAATTGAAGATTAAGTGTGACTTTTCAGTAAACGGAACAGTTAGGATTAAGATAAAAGACATAGGAGAGCAAAATTATGAAGATTGTAGTATTGGATGGTTATACTGAAAATCCCGGCGATTTAAGTTGGGGAGAATTGGAGATGCTTGGCAATGTTACGATATTTGACAGAACTTCTTATGAAGAAAATCCGATTATTGCAGAAAGAATCGGTGATGCTGAGATTGTTATTACAAATAAAACACCGATCAGCAGATATACTATTGATAACTGTCCGAATTTAAAGCTGATTGCGTTTTTGGCAACAGGTTATAATGTGGCAGATTATGAATATGCAAGGGAGAAAGGTATTCCGGTAGTGAATGTACCTACATATGGTACTCAAATAGTAGGACAGTATGCAGTGGGTCTGCTTTTAGAAATCTGCTCACATTATGGTCATCATGCACAAACTGTTAAAGCGGGAAGATGGGAGAATAATCCGGATTGGTGTTATTGGGATTATCCGATGATCGAGTTATATGGTAAGACCGCTGGTATAATAGGTTTGGGACGTATTGGCCAGGCAACAGCAAAGATTTTGAATGGGATGGATATGAAAGTCCTGGCTTATGATGCATTTGAAAGCGAAGCGGGCAGGGAAGTTGCTGAATATGTAACGATTGATACGCTGTTTGCAAATTCAGATGTGATTTTTTTACATTGTCCCCTGTTTCCAAGTACAGAGGGAATTATCAATAAAGAAAATATTGCAAAGATGAAAGATGGAGTTATCATCATAAATAACAGCAGAGGACAGCTGGTGGTTGAAAAGGATCTGGCAGAGGCTTTGATTAGTGGTAAGGTATATGCTGCCGGCCTGGATGTTGTTTCAACAGAGCCGATTAAAGAAGACAATCCACTGTTACACGTGGAAAACTGTCTTATTACACCGCATATTTCATGGGCGGCACAGGCATCTCGTCAGAGAATCATGGATATTACAGTTGCAAATATAAAAGCATTTATTGAGGGCAATCCGATAAATGTCGTGAATCCATTTGTTAGTTGAAATAGTTAAAGTTGTTGTCTCTGTACAAAAAATAAAACCCTTTTTGGATAAATCCAAAAAGGGTTTTGCTGCCGCTGGCCGGACTCGAACCGGCACGGTGTTACCCGCTTGATTTTGAGTCAAGTGCGTCTGCCAATTCCGCCACAGCGGCTCGTTCTCACGAACCGAAAATAATATTACCATATAATTTTCCATCATGCAAGTGTTTTTACCTATTTTTATATAAAACTTTACAAATGATTATTGAATGGGCCGGCATTCCAGAGGAGTTGGAATGCCGGCCATTTTCAAATAACGGAATATTAAAAGACTTCTTTGCTGTAAGCATCAATCTCTTCGCTCAGTGTCTCATACACCCCCGGGAAGGTACTGATATCAAGTCCCTGGGAAGCACACGGAATGAAATAGAGTTTGCCGTTCTCGTCACAGGCGCGGCGCACTTCTTTTTTGATCACATCTCTGGTCCAGCCCGGATAATCCACTTTGGCGCTGTCGATGCCGCCCATGAAGGAAATCTGTCCGCCGTATTTTTTGATCAGTTCCGGTACGTTGTTTGTGGTCATGACACCCTGCCAGATATCCACACCCATCTCTATCATATAGGGCACCAGTGTGGCTGCGTAGGAATCCGAGTGATGCACAATGAGCTCCACGCCGTTGTCACGGTATCTCTTGTAGATCTTCTTGTATGCGGGAAGGAAGAATTCCTCAAACATAGCCGGAGAGATGAAGGTGGAGGTCTGGGTACCCCAGTCGTCGTGGTGGAAAAGGGCATCAGGCTTTAAGTATCTGCAGACCTTATCCGCATATTCCAGCTCCCAGTCAGTGAGATAGTCGATCAGCTCATGCATGGCCTCCGGTTCCTCAATAAAGTTCATCATAGTCTCAGGAATATCCATCAGATGATGGCACTGTTCAAAAAGTCCCGGGAACATGACAGAAGTTACGAAATATTCATTTCTGTCCACGGATTCCGCCTCTTTGATGTAAGGTTCCCACTCAGAATCCGGGTAATCCAGACTTGGCGCATGAACGTATTTCCGCCATTCCGTAACATCCTTGAGTACCAGATGCTCCTCATCGTGGACCGGGAAGTCGCCGGGGGTTCCTTTTGGCCATGAGAATGTGATGCCCCAGCCATTGACTGCATTTATGACACCTTCCTCCAGAATGGGGCCGTTGTGCAGGTCAAAGAACGGGCTGCCGTAAATAATGTGCATGAATTCATATTGGTTTACAAAGCGGTCGGGATGTCCGCCTCTGATGGTTTCCAGTAAATTCTGTCTTTTTGTCAGCATATCAAAAATCTCCTTTCATGAGTTCCGTTTTAACATATTACATATTTTCATTTTCCCGGACTTCCTGCATGGACAGGTCGCTGGGATTTTTCTTATCCATTACAGTGCAGATAATAGACAGTACAGCACCGATTCCGGAAGCGGCAATGGCTACGGGAAGCAGTTTTAAAATGCCTGTGGTGCCCAGAAGCTTCTGCAGCATGGTGCAGGCATAGGTGGAGAGGAACATTCCAAAACCTCCGATGGCTGTTGTCATGGAGATAGAGGAGGATACCCGCTCCTTGGGTACGACGACCGTGCATCTCAGGAAGAAGTAAGAGAAACCGTATCCATAGGAAGCACCGCACAGCGTACATGCAATTCCGGCCATGACCGGTCCGGATGCCAGGTAAAGCAGCAGATAGGAGAGACAGAGTCCCACATATCCGAAAATGATGGTTGCCCTTTTCAGCTTGGAGTACAGGGCTCCGAACAGGATACAGAGGATGCAGCTTCCCACGGTACCCAGTGTGGAGAGCAGTGCGGCAACGCTTTCATTTCCATACCCCTGTTCTGCCACCAGGACAGATACCTGATAATAGATGACCGCGTAGATCAGATTATAGGCAAAGCAGGAGACCATCAGCATAAACTGCCTCGACAGATATGGATTTCTTCCCTGTACTTTCGCCTGGTTTTCCTCTGAGGGACTGCCCTCCGCCGGCGTTGTGGGAAGGAAGAAAATCATCATGACGATCACCGGCACGGCTATCCAGTAGACCTTAAAAACTTCGTTCCAGGAACGTACTGCAAATACACCTGCGATCAGACTGATGACAGCACCGGTACCTGCCATAGTGGCATTGAAGATACCCATGATGGTTCCGCGCTTGTCTTCATCCACATAGACCTCAGCGATCAGAGCCATGGCAGCGGCATTTACAAAGCCCATGGAAATGCCCACCAGTATACGCATAACCAGTACGTAATACACATTTGCCACAGCTCCGCCTAAAATGGCAGATACGGCAAACAGGATCATAGCCCCAATTAAAATTTTCTTTTTGCTCAGATACTGCATGAGTTTTCCGCACAGCATGGCTGAGAAAAGCATGATAAAGGATGGTCCCGACAGGATAAAATTCACGGCGGCGTCATTTTGGAAGGTCTCATACAGCCCGTTTCCGGCCGGAATGATAACCATATCTGCCATAACTGCCACGTTTGTCAGAAAAAGAGAGATTAAAAACAGAAGAGCACGCCCTCTGGTCATTTCTTTGTCCATCTTACACCTCCATAAAATATTTGCGATCCGGATCTTATGTACCCATTATATCTTATTTAAATTCTCTTACCATCCTTTGAAATTCCTGTATTTTCGTGACCTGACCGTCTAAAACTTTTGAAAAAACGCAGAGGCATCCTGTTTTTCGTCCGTTTTTGTGAATTTGGAGATGAAAAAACGTCAAAACGGAGGAAAGGATAATCTGGTAAAACAAAGAGAAGGGATTTATAATGGAACTATAGAAGCCGAAACAGGAAACGGAAGGTATAGGGAGGTACAGAATGGAATTAAATATACATATTCTGATGAATGAACTGGAGCATGTGTCCGGGTACCGGGGAGAACAGGATTATCTGGATAGAAAGCTGTCCTTCTACACCTTGTATCAGCCGGGCTGTGTGCTGCGCAGGGACACACTGTATCTGATGGAATCTGCAGACCAGGCACTGGATATTCCGGAGCTGGAATCAGGAACCGCACTGCTGTTTTTAGCGGGGACAGAACCACTGGTGGGAGATTTCCCGTATGGCTGCTCCTGGATCTGTATGGACGGCAGTCTGACAGCGGACGCGCTGCTGTCCCGGCTGGAAGAAATCTTTGAGAAATACAACAGATGGGAGCAGGGGCTTTCCGCTGTCCTCTCCGGGGAGCGGAGCATTGAGGCACTCTGCCGCCTCAGCCTGCCCATTTTCAACAGCCCTGTCATGGTGCACAACAGGGAATATGAGCTTATGGGGTATGCGGAGGCGGGAAATGCCAGTTTTTCCTACAGCCTTTTACAGGAGGGGACCAATTATCTGGACCGGAATATTACGGATGAGCTGTTTTTTCGCTCGGATTACCTGACCACCCTGGAATTTGTAACACCCCAGTATTGGAGCAACGAGGGGGAAAAGTTCATAAGTATATACAGCAACATATTCGACGAGAACGGGGAATACTGGGGAAGGATTGTCATAGACGGGGTGAATATCACTCTGACAGACGGACATCTGGCACTGCTCTCTGTGTTTACCGAGACGGTGCGGGCGCTTGCTGTGCGTCATTCCGGTTCCAGATTCAATGCTCTGGAGGCATTTAAGAATTATGCCCTGGAGTATCTGCGAAGCCCGTCGGAATTTGATGTGGATAAGCTTCTCATGGCAATGCGGCTGGCAGGATGGAAGCGGAGCGGCCCTTTTTTCTGTGTCTGCATGGAACTGACGGAGACCGGGCAGGAGCTGCATTCAGCCGCCTATGAGAGCGTGCTTTTTGACCACCAGCTTCACGGTTACCTCTCCCTGGAATATGAGGACAGGCTGCTGCTTCTGTGCAATCTGGGCCTTGGGCTGGAGGGCAGGGATGAGGAATGCAGGCGCCTGGCCTATATTGTGAGGGACAATCTGTTCAAGTCAGGAATCAGCACAGAGTTCTCTGACTTCTTCCAGTTTCCTGACTACTACCGGCAGGCAGAGGCAGCCCTTTATTCAGGAAAGGAGTGCAGCAGCACCCAGTGGCTGTTCAAATTCGAGGACTATGCCCTGCACTATGTGCTGAACTGCGGTGCCGACACCCTGCCGGTGCGGACGCTGATACCGGCGTCCATCCTGGAACTCATCCGCTATGACAGGACCCACGATACCAGCTATTACAAGACCTTACTGAATTACATAGAATTTGACTCCCACACAGCAAAGGCCATTGATGATCTGTACATACACAGGAATACCTTTAAGTCCCGGATGAAAAAGATCAGGGAGCTTCTGGATATGGATCTGGATTCCCCTCAGGAGAGGCTTTATCTGATGCTCATTTTCCGAATCTTAAAACGGTATCCTGAACTTGCAGGGGAGCAGGAGGTGGTATTATGAAGCTGAATGGATGGATACTGGCGGAAGACTTAAAGGGGGTGGAGGGAAGTTCCCTGAAATCAGACCCTGCGGAGCTTTGTCTGACCGGCGCCCTGATCTGGCAGGAGGGGATATTGCCGAGAGCCTATCACGTATATGTCATGTACGCCGGGGACCTGGAGCGTATACCGAAAAAACATCCTGCCCTTACTTTAGTGAGCATCGGAAAGCCCTCCAAAGAGTGCCTGGAAAGAGAGGGCATGGATATTCTCTGGGTCAGACCCTATCTGACACCTCAGATGATCTTGTCGCTGCTTATGAAACTGTTTGAAAAATACAGGATGTTTGAGGAAGAGCTGGACCGGCTGTGCAGGGACGGAAAACCGTTCTCTGCCCTTGCCCCTGTGCTTCTGTCTGTGTTCTCCAATCCCATTATCCTGGTGGGAGAACATATGGAGATCCTGGCCCTGTCCCAGAATGAGGATGCCTGCAGGATTCCCTGTGAGTGCAGGGACGGGGATACCGATTTTCTGCGGCCGTCTTTTGCCCGTTCTTTTTGCCGGGCCTGTAAGGGGGAGGGCGGGGTTTCCGAAACAGAGGAGGGGATTCCCTTCCTGGCAGTGCCGGTCCGTAAGGAGGATAAGTTTTTGTTCGGGATCTTTCTTCTCTCTGTCACAATGCCGCTGACGGAACGGGACAGGATACTGCTCTGTCATACAGGGCAGTATTTAAGGAGCCTGCTCCGTGTGAATTTTATAAACAGTTATCAGGGTATGGAACGGATGCAGAAAACCCTGGCGATACAGGCGGAAAAGGGCAGCAGCTTTCTGCAGATGCCCAGATGCCTGGAGCTTGCCCTCTCCACCCTTGGCTGGGAAATAAAGGGCAGTTATGTGTGCATTGTGCTGAAATCAGCCTTTTTCAGCAAAGTCAGCCAGAGAGAGATACCCGATGATGAGCTGTTTGAGCGAAGCAGTCTCATGGTAAAGACAGGGACTGAGATTTTCTTCCTCTGCAACCTGCTTCCGATATCCGGCGGTGTGGATGAGATCGCAAAACGGCTGGAAAAGATACTGAAAGATTCCCCGCTGATCGCAGGTGTCAGCACGCCTTTCCGCAGTTTTTTAGATTACCCGGATTACTGTACCCAGGCATTGGCTGCCATACGGATCGGAAACAAACTGGATTACACGAAAAAGGCATGTCTATTCAGGGATTTTGCGCTGGATTACATCATCTATGAGGGGTGGAAATCCCTGCCGGTCAATGTCCTTTTATTCGGAGGGCTGAAGGACCTGCTCCTCCATGACCATATCCACCACACCAGCTATTATCAGACCCTGGAGGCTCTCTTTGACAACTTTATGGTCATGAGCCGTACTGCTTCCCATCTGGGAATCCATATCAGTACGCTGAAATACAGGGTAAGACGTATCCACGAAATGCTGGGTCTTGACTTAAACGACAGCTACAATAAAATGTATCTACAGAGCATTCTGTTCCTGCTGAAACAGGATACCGCGTCCCTTAAGGCATACCTGGAACAGGAGGCTAAGAAGCCCGCGCGGTCGATTCGGGTTGCCAGTTCAGAAAAAATGAAGTAAAATAATACCATTGAGGAGGTATTATCATGAAGAAACGTAATATTCAGAAAATTATAGAACCCATCGTCCGCCGCCCCGGCTGTACGTCATTTGCAGTGATCGGAGACCCGGGATGCGAAGGGCTGGGCACTGTTATGATGAAGACGTACGCAGGTGCGCTGGAGAAGGCAGCGAAGGAGGATATGATTCTCATTGCGGGCGATATGGTTCCCGTAGGGGATGAACGGCACTATAAAAATGTGTGTACCCTCACGGAATCCGTAGCCGAAAAAGATGTATTTGTGCTCCGGGGAAACCACGATACAGGAGACTATGAAGCTTTCTTCGGCCTGCACGATTACGCGGTCCTTGCAGAGACCTTCACCATTGTGGTGGTGGATAATGCCTTCCGGAAATTCTCCGATGCAGGGCTTGCACTTCTGGGACAGGTACTTGCCATGGAGGAATGCAAAAATGTGGTGATCGCGTTCCACATACCTATTCCAAACCATTTTACGGGAAATTCAGTCTCCCAGGAGGAGTTTGAACGCCTGCGGGCAGTGTATTTACCCTATAAAGAGAAGATCAAATATTTTGTGTGCGGCCATGTCCACTCCTGCTTTGAGGACGAAGTGGATAACATCCCCTTTGTCTGTACAGGGGGAGGCGGTGCCATTATTGAGGACGTATCCGAGAATATCAAGGCAGCGGATGTGGAGCATCACATTGTCCGCTTTGCCCGGGAGAACGGCAGGCTCTGCCACAGGTTTGAAAATCTGGGGGATGCCCCTTACCAGAGGGAGCGGGAAGATAAGATCACCAGGAGTCAGCTTGAGGAGACGGTAAAGGGAGAACTGTATGCGTTTCTCAGATATCAGACCTTTGCGGAACGCGCGGATAAGAGAGGATACGGCAGGATCGCCAATCTGTTCCGCGCCCTGGCAGAGTCGGAATACCGGCATGCCAAGAGCTTTTACGCCATTTTAGACAAGCCGAAGGCCTTTCATGAATCCGTGGACACCTATGTGCCGGGAGAGAAATTCGAGTACGAACGGCTGTACCCCATGGTTGCGGACTACGCCCAGGAGCATGATCTCCTGCTGACCAGGCAGGCTTACCGGGATGCCGCTTCCGCGGAGAAAGCCCATGCAAGGCTTCTTCGGGAGGCTGCAGACTGTGACGGATTTGAAAAAACCGTATTTTATGTGTGCCCGGTCTGCGGATGCCTGATGGAGAGCCGCCCGGAGCGCTGTCCGGTCTGCGGGGCGCCGGCCGGGGAATTTTTAGTATATGAAAGTAAAGAAGAGACGGAAGAGGGATGACAGAATTATGACACAGAGCATTGCAAAAACAGGTCTTGTTTTGGAGGGAGGCGGCATGCGCGGTGTGTTTACCGCAGGCGTGCTGGATTATTTTCTGGAACAGGACATACAGTTTGACACCTGTATTGGCGTTTCCGCAGGTTCCTGCCTGGCCTGCAGCTATCTTTCCAAGCAGCACAGAAGGGGATACCGGACGATCACCGGATATCTGGATGACCCCAGATACTGCGGAATAGGCAGTTTTATCAAAACAGGCGATTATTTTGGAGCCGAGATGCTGTATAAAACCATTCCGGAAGAGCTGGACCCCTATGATTATGAGACTTTTGACGCCAACCCTGCCGGGTTTTACGCTGTGGTGACAAACTGTGAGACCGGGCAGGCAGAGTATAAGCAGATCAGGAATCTGCGCCGTGAGATCTGTTATATCCGCGCATCCAGCTCCCTTCCTCTTATGTCCAGAACCCTGTGGATCCGGAAGAAACCCTACCTGGACGGAGGCATCACAGATTCCATTCCCATCCGAAAATCCGAGAGCCTGGGAAATGAGAAAAATGTGGTGATTCTCACCCGCGGCAGGGAATACCGGAAAAAGAAGAACCAGATGATGCCTCTTCTGCGCATCCGCTACGGCAGACAGTTTCCAAAGCTTGTAGAGCGTATGGAAAACAGACATCTGGATTACAATGAGACCCTGGATTATCTGTACCGGGAAGAAAAAGAGGGCAGGGTTTTCCTGATCCAGCCTCCCAGGCCTGTGGAAATCGGGCGTATAGAAAAGGACGGGGAAAAACTGGAGGCACTTTACCGCCAGGGATACGAGACAGCCGCACAGAGAGCAGAGGCGCTGAAAAAATACCTGGAAGGCTAGAGCCTGTTTGACGCTCTTAAGGAAGCTGCCGGACAGGTTTATGTAACAAGAAAAAACAAATATTAACATCCTGAACTATGTTACTGAAACGGAAAGTTTTCTATAATAGAGCCAGGAAGACGAAGAGGGGTCTGCCGGTGCAGGCCCCTCTCGTCACAGAAGGGGCAGGGCCGCACAGAGGGGTTCTGCTGCCGGTATTCTTAATAGGAGATTCAGGAGGGTTTCGTAACATGAAATACGGACATTTTGACAATGAGAAAAGAGAGTATGTGATTGACAGGGTAGATCTGCCTACATCCTGGACCAATTACCTGGGAGTAAAAGACATGTGTGCGGTTTTGAACCATACCGCAGGCGGATATATTTTCTATAAATCACCGGAGTACCACCGCATAACCCGCTTTCGGGCCAACGCAGTTCCCATGGACCGCCCGGGCCATTATGTGTATATCCGGGATGATGAGGACGGAGATTACTGGAGCGTATCCTGGCAGCCGGTGGGAAAACCGCTGGATCAGGCAAAATACACCTGCCGCCACGGTATGTCCTATACGGTCTATGAATGCGATTACAGCGGCATCAAAGCGTCTCAGAAAATGTGCATCCCCAAAGAGGACCCGGTGGAGCTGTGGGATGTGAAGATCAAAAACGACAGCGGACGTACCAGAAGCCTCAGCGTGTATTCCTATCTGGAATTTTCCTTCCATCAGATCGAGATGGACAATAAGAACTTTCAGATGAGTATGTACGCGGCTGCCTCCTCCTGCGAGGACGGCATCATTGAACACGACCTTTTCTATGAAGAGTTTGGATTCCAGTGGTTTACAGCCAGTTTCCGGCCGGACGGATTTGAGTGTCTGCGGGATGAGTTCATCGGCTCTTACCGCACGGAGACTAATCCCATCGGGGTGGAAAAGGGTGTTCTTGGCGGCGGTTTTGAGAAGGGCAACAACCATTGCGGAGCCCTGCAGAAAAAGCTTACACTGGCTCCCGGTGAGGAAGTGCGCCTGGTGTTCATGCTGGGCGAGGGAAACAGAAAAGCCGCTTATCCCTACAGAGAAAAATACAGCAGTTTTGCCAATGTGGACGCAGCCTACGAGGAACTGAAAAACTACTGGGAGAGCAAGTTCGACAAACTGCAGATCCGGACTCCAAATGAAGGCATGAACACGCTTATCAATACCTGGACCCTCTATCAGGCGGAGATCAATGTGATGTTCTCCAGGTTTGCCTCCTTCATCGAAGTGGGCGGACGGACAGGACTGGGCTATCGGGACACTGCCCAGGATGCCATGACAGTACCGCATTCCAATCCGGCAAAATGCCGCCAGAGGATCATAGAGCTTTTAAGGGGCCAGGTGTCGGAGGGATACGGCCTGCATCTGTTCCAGCCGGAATGGTTTGACCCGGATACGGAAGTGAAGCCCTTTAAGTCCCCCACAGTCGTGCCCACACCCAGTAAGGACCAGATGATCCACGGTCTGGAGGACACCTGCTCAGACGATGCCCTGTGGCTGGTCAGCTCCATTGTGGAGTATGTAAAAGAGACAGGGGAATTTGAACTGCTGAAACAGGTGGTGCCTTATGCGGACAAAGGCGAGGGCACAGTCTATGACCATATGAAACGAATTCTGGACTTTTCCGCCAGACAGGTGGGAGCTGACGGCGTGTGCAAGGGTCTGCGCGCGGACTGGAACGACTGCCTGAACTTAGGCGGCGGCGAGAGTGCCATGGTATCCTTCCTGCACTACTGGGCGATACAGAGCTTTCTTGAGATGGCTTCTTATCTGGGCGAGAAAGAGGATGTGGAGAAATACAGGTCAATGGCCGAAAATGTGAAAAAGGTCTGTGACCGGGAACTGTGGGACGGGGAGTGGTATATCCGCGGCATCACGAAAAACGGCCGGAAGATCGGAACACAGAAGGACAAAGAGGGAAGAGTACATCTGGAATCCAATGCCTGGGCAGTGCTCTCCGGTGCGGCGCCCAAAGAAAAGGGAACAAAGGCCATGGATGCTGTTTATGAGAACCTCTTCACTCCTTACGGCATCATGCTCAACGGCCCCTCCTATACGGTGCCGGATGATGATATCGGTTTTGTGACCAGGGTGTACCCGGGCCTGAAAGAAAACGGTTCTGTGTTCAGTCATCCCAACCCATGGGCATGGGCAGCGGAATGTATGTTGGGCAGAGGCAGCCGTGCCATGGAGTTCTACAACGCTCTGTGTCCGTACTATCAGAATGATATGATAGAGGTGCGCCAGGCAGAGCCTTATTCCTACTGCCAGTTCATCATGGGCAGGGACCACACAGCCTATGGCAGGGCACGCCATCCCTTCATGACAGGCAGCGGCGGCTGGGCTTACTTTGCAGCCACCAGATATATGCTGGGCATCCGTCCTTTGATGGACGGACTGGAGATCGATCCCTGTATTCCGGGTGACTGGGACGGATTTTCCGCGCACAGGGTATTTCGCGGCGCGTCCTTTGATATCACAGTGGAAAACCCGGACCATGTGGAAAAAGGCGTGAAGGAAATCTGGCTCAACAAGGAAAAAGTAGATAAGATACCGGTCTGCGAAGCAGGCAGTGAAAATACAGTAAAAATTGTTATGGGATAACTTGTGGGTTCGTACAGGAAGGAGAGAACGGCAATGATCAAATTTGGAACAGGCGGTTGGAGAGCAATTATAGGTGACGGCTTCACGAAGGAGAATATCCAGAAGCTGACAAAGGCCCTTGCCATGAAAATGAAGGCAGAGGGCGTGGAGAAGGAGGACATCTGCATCGGATATGACAGGCGTTTCCTGGCAAAAGAGGCAGTTATGTGGTCCTGTGAGGTGCTGGCAGCGGAGGGAATCCGCGCCTGGTTCATCAACAGGTCCTCACCCACACCACTTATCATGTATTATGTGATGGCACACAACCTGCCATACGGCATGATGGTGACAGCCAGCCATAACCCGGCGATCTATAACGGCATCAAGGTCTTCACAAGAGGCGGAAGGGATGCCAATGAAGTGCAGACCGCAGAGATTGAGGAGTATATCGCAAAAGTGGAGGAGGAGATCGCCGCAGGAACTCCCATCGCCGCCATTCCCTATGAGCAGGCAGTGGCTGAGGGAAAAGTGGTGGAATTTAACCCTCTCAATGAATATCTGGACAATATCATTGCCGCTGTGGATGTGGAGGCCATCAAGAACAAAGGACTCCGTGTGGCTCTTGACCCCATGTACGGTGTGAGCCAGACATCCCTGAAGACCCTGCTCTCCATCACCCGCTGCGAGCTGGAGATCATCCATGAGCGCCATGACACGCTGTTCGGCGGCAAGCTGCCGGCACCCAATGCCCAGACCCTGCGCTCCCTGCAGAACTATGTGCTGGACAGAGGCTGTGACATCGGTGTGGCCACCGACGGGGATGCGGACCGTATCGGCGTCATTGATGATACGGGAAAATTCCTGCACCCCAATGATATCTTAGTGCTGCTGTATTATTATCTGGTAAAATATAAAGGCTGGAGCGGCCCGGTCGTCCGCAACGTGGCAACCACCCACATGCTGGACCGTGTGGCAGAGAGCTTCGGGCAGAAATGCTATGAGGTTCCCGTTGGCTTTAAGTATATCTCTTCCAAGATGGAGGAGACAGATGCCATCATCGGCGGGGAGTCTTCAGGCGGCCTGACCGTAAAAGGACACATCAACGGCAAGGACGGCGTATATGCTGCCATGCTGCTGGTGGAAATGATCGCAGTAACAGGAAAGAAGATATCCCAGATCGCCAGGGACATTGAGGAGGAGTACGGAAGCATCTATATGGAGGAGAGGGACTACAAGTTCACGCCTGAAAGAAAAGAGGAGATCCAGAGGACCCTCATGGTGGATAAAGCCCTTCCCAATATTGACGAACCGGTGGAAAAGGTTTCCTACATGGACGGCTGTAAGATCTACTTTAAAAACGGAGGCTGGATCATTGCCAGATTCTCCGGCACAGAGCCTCTTCTGCGCATTTTCTGTGAGATGCCTGAGGCTTACCAGGCTGTCCGCATGTGCGAGATTTTCGAGGGATTCCTGGAACTGAAAAATTGATCGGATAAAGGATGAGGGTATGCTGCAGGATGTTAAAATTTTGCAGCATACCCTCTAATTTTTTCTGCGCAAAAGGATAGTATATGGTATGATAGAGAAAGAGCGGTGCCGGGACGGGAACCGCAGAATGCAGGAGAGGGGAAACGAGATGAAAGAAAAGAAGAAATTTTCCATCCAGTGGAGAGTGATCGCCATTGCTCTTGGCTGCTGGATGATACCATTTGTGCTCATGGTGGGGATGATGGTCCATTATATCCTGTCCAATCAGTTAGGTGACCGGGTGGATAATATGACGGACCAGGTGAACTTTAATATGCAGACAAGCGTGGAGCGGCTGAACCAGGCCATAGAGGACTCCAGAGACGCCTCCTATGAGGGGGAACTGCGCTCCGTATACGAGGCTTTTAAGAACAATCATTATAAAGATTACTGGCTCAGCGGCAGGGTGCGCGGATATCTGAACACCAAGTATACCAAGGATAAAAGCTTTTCCAGCACCGTATTCTGGTATCTGGATGATCCGGAAAAGCTGAACGGCGAGGTGTACAATGCAAGCGCCGGCGGGTCCTATCATCAGATTGACACCTATTGGAAGGAAGACCACGAGACAGTGAAAAAATATGCCGAGACCCTTGATACAAACATCGGTTTTCTGGAGTGTGACGGCAGGGTCTACATGATCCGTAACCTGGTAAACCGTTCTTTTGAGCCTGTGGGTGTACTTGTCATGCGTATGAATATTGCCTACTGCTTTGAGGGCATGCGGCATTTCCTGGAAGACTTTGATATGAGTATCTATTTAAATGAATTGAATCTGGAGTTCAGCCAGGGGAAAGAACAGACGAAGACAGAAGGACTTCACCCTGAGGAATATCCTAAGGGAAGCACCTGGGACGGGGGCTATCTGTATATTAGGAATCTGGTGAAGGAGAACAGCTACAGTCTGGATACCCTTGTGCGGATACCTAAGATGGTGGTCATGGATTCCATGTACGCGTACCTTCGTATTCTGGGCGTGATGATCGTGCTGCTGGTGCCTTTGGTGGTGTTCCTGATCCTCATGGTACGGCGGCATATCCTGCAGCCCACAGAACAGCTTATGGAGGGGGCGAGGGAGATCCAGGAGGGCAATCTGGGCTATCAGATCACCTTCGAGGCGGGAAGCCGGGAGTTCGTCTACCTGACAGAGTCCTTTAACCAGATGTCAAGCCGGCTGAAATACCAGTTTGACCATATTTACCAGGAGGAGATGGCGCTCAAGGATGCCAGGATCATGGCCCTGCAGTCCCACATCAACCCCCACTTTATGAACAACACGCTGGAGATCATCAACTGGGAGGCCCGTCTCTCCGGGAATATGAAGATATCCAAGATGATAGAATCCCTGTCTGTGCTCATGAACGCTGCCATGGACAGGAAGCGCCGCCATGTGGTGCCTCTGAAGGAGGAGCTGCAATATGTGGAGGCCTATCTTCATATAATGAAAGAGAGGCTGGGAAGCAAGCTCACTGTGGAGGTGGAGATCGCGGAGGACACCCTGAATGAGAAGGTGCCCAGGCTGATCCTGCAGCCCGTGATCGAGAACGCCATAGAACACGGTGTTATCCGAAGCGGCAGCGGCACAGTGGTACTGAGAAGCTACAAAAAGGGGGACTACCTCTATCTGGAGACCGAGAACAACGGTGTGATGAACGAGCAGGAGAGGGCAAAGGTGGACAGGCTGCTTGCGCCTGACTACGACACCAGCAAGGAATCCTCCGGCAATCTGGGCATAGCAAATGTGAACCAGAGACTGGGTATTTTGTACGGGGAACCCTGCGGACTGGCCATTTTCCAGGAAAAAGATGACCGGATTTGTGCCCGCTTGACCATTTTTGTTGGTCTAAGAGCACAATAAAAAGCAAAAAATCACAGCCTCAGTTATTCGCTTTTTACAATATTTGCGGTATTATAATGTCATCAAGAAAAACAAAGCAAAACAAAGCAAACAGGGAGGTAAGTTAGTTATGAAGAAGAAAGTTGTAGCAGTTTTACTCGTTGGAGCAATGGCAGGAACCATGCTGGCAGGCTGCGGCGGCGACAGTAAAGCAGCGGACGCTGGTGACGATACCAAGAAAGAAGATACCGCGGATACATCGGATGACAGTGACGAAGGCAGTGCGGAAGGCAAAGTTACATTGAATGTGACCACAACTTTTGCAGGAACCGAGAGTAATGTGGATAAATATCAGGAAACCATTGAGAACTGGCAGAAAGAGACAGGAAACAAGATCAATGATTCCTCCGCATCTGCAGATGAAGCCATGAAAGCCCGTGTGATCACAGACTTTGAGACAGGTGCAGAACCGGATGTTATGTTCTACTTCAACGGCAATGATTCCAACCCCTTCGTAGAGGCTGACAAGGTAGTTTCTATTGATGAGATTCGTGAAAAATACCCGGACTATGCGTCAAATATGAATGATGACCTGATCCCGGCATCCCCGGTAGACGGTGTAAAATATGCGGTTCCTTTCTACGGATACTGGGAAGGCATGTACGTGAACAAGAAAGTCTGTGAGGACGCAGGTGTTGAGATTCCGGGACCGGATACCACATGGGAACAGTTCATGGAGACCTGCCAGAAGATCAAGGACGCAGGTTATACACCGATCGCCGCTTCTCTGATCAAAGAGCCGCACTACTGGTTTGAGTATTCTATCTTCAACCATGACACACCGGCAACACACGTGGCAGTACCGGAAAAAGTAGATGACAAAGTGGGCAAAGCCTGGGCAGAAGGCATCGCTGACATCAAAGATGTCTATGAAAAAGGCTTCTTCACAGAAAATACCAACACCTGCGAAGCTGACGAGGCATTCCAGGGATTCTTACAGGACAAAGCAGCATTTTATGTAGACGGTTCCTGGAAGATGGGCGGTATCAGAGATAACGCTGAAAACATTGATAACTTCACCGTTACCTTTGTACCGGGACAGAATGAGAGAAAGACAACAGATATCATCAGCGGTCTGTCATCAGGATGGTACATCTCCAAAAAAGCCTGGGATGATCCGGAAAAACAGAAGGCAGCTGTAGATTTAGTGGAATATTTCATCAACACAGAAACCGTTTCCGATTTTGCAGGAACAGCCACAACATCCTTAAAAGACGGCGCCCAGATTGATGAGAGCAAACTGAACTCTCTGGAAAAAGACGCCCTCACCATGCTGAAATCCGTAACCGCTACATCAGGCGCATGCCAGGATCTGTGCACCGAAGATCAGAGAGCTCCTATCTTCACAAATATGCCGCAGATCGTAGAAGGTCAGATGGAAATCAATGACGCGATCCAGCAGGTTATTGATGCAATGGAAGAATAATCATATCTGTATCCGCAGATGAAGTATTTGTAACGTAAAAACTGTATTTTTTCAAGGACCGGAGAGGAAAAAATCCTCCGGTCCTTCTTAAAGAAAAGCAAGTGAGGTAACTTTCAAATGGACGCAGGTGTTCGCTTGAAAGTCTGGGAGGCGAAATCTATGAATAACACATCAAATATTTATAAGAATAAGAAGCCGGCCATTTTTTTCCTGCTGCCTGCATTCCTGTTCCTGATTCTGTATCTGTATTACCCATTTATCCAGAACATCTTCAACAGTTTCATGAAAATCAAAGGACTGGCAACTCCGGCCAAAGGGTTTAATGACCCGGTTTACAAGAACTACACACGTCTGTTCACAGACCCGAATATGAGAATTGCTCTGAAAAACACACTGATCATGATAATCGTGACCATCGTAGGGCAGGTGGGGATCGCGATCGTCATCGCACTTTTGGTAGATAACATCAAAAGAGGGGCAAAGTTCTTCCGTATCGTTTACTTCTTCCCCATTGTTATCTCAGCAACCGCATTAGGACTTCTGTTCAACCTGATCTTCCTGTATGACAAAGGTATGATCAACCAGCTTCTGGAGTTTTTAGGAAAGACGAACCTGACAGACTGGAAGGACGAAACGCATGCCATAATGACCATGATGATACCAGTCACCTGGCAGTATGTGGGATTCTACTTCATCATACTACTGACCGGACTTAACAATATATCGGATGAACTGTATGAATCAGCATCCATTGACGGAGCCACAAGGTTCCAGAGAGTACGTTTCATCTCCATCCCGCTTCTCCACAATGTCATCTGCACCTGCTGTGTGCTGGCTGTGACAGGAGCACTGAAGGTCTTCGACCTGCCATGGATGATGTTCCCCAACGGCATGCCCTACGGCAAGACATGGCTCACCGGCACGTATATGTATTACTACGCGTTCGTGGCAAGTGACGCGGACTACAGTTCCACCATTGCAATCGTAATTGTTGTTCTCGGCATCATACTATCCAAGGTTGTAAATGTCATTTTCAAAGAGAAAGATTATTAGAAGGGAGATATAAAAAATGAAAAAGCGTAAATTTTCACCAGGAATGTGCGTCGTATATCTCATCCTGATATTCTGGGCACTTACAACAATTTATCCGATTTTGTGGGTTATCTTAAACTCATTCAAGGACAAAAAGAAAATAATAGCAAATTCCTTTGCACTTCCCATCGGGGATCTGTTCAGTATGGATAACTACAAGACAGCATTTGACAGGCTGAACATCTTCACCGCATATAAAAACAGTATCATCGTTTCCTGCTGTGTGGCCCTTGTGGTTATCCTCCTGGCAGGAATGGCCTCCTACGCATTGGTCCGCTATAACCTGAAAACCAAGAAACTGCTGAACACACTGGTTGTGGCAGCTATGATGTTCCCGGTATTCGCAACCATCATCCCGGTATTCCGTATGGAGTTTTCCTGGGGAATCGTTAATACCGATAAGGTTTCTCTCTCGCTCATATCGCTGATACTGCCGCAGATAGCCGGAAACCTGGCCTTTGCCATGGTGGTGCTCACAGGGTATATCAGGAGTCTTCCCATTGAGCTGGAAGAGTCGGCGTACCTGGAAGGCTGCAATCCCATGCAGATCTTTTTCAAGATTGTGGTACCGCTTACGAAACCATCGTTTGCAACCGTCGGTATCTTCAGTTTCCTGTGGAGCTACAATGACCTGTTCTCCCAGACCTTCTTCCTTCGTTTCAAAGACCAGT